>ERZ842401.1096-NODE-1096-length-39659-cov-5.012802_pt1 | contig 39659 bp, 30 predicted proteins | sample MGYA00521270_ERZ842401 | MGnify/ENA primary metagenome ERZ842401 (study PRJEB31892, sample SAMEA3878208) | bioreactor metagenome | biome: Moose rumen | place: Sweden | collected 2011-10 | study: EMG produced TPA metagenomics assembly of the PRJEB12797 data set...
TATTACAAGGATTTACGCCACCATTTCCCGCCATTCGTGCTGTTTCTTTTCTATTATATGCCTTTTTTCATAAAAAATTTTGTGCAAAAGTTTTTCCGTTTTATGCCGTATTCTATTATTAAGGGGAAGAGTTTACAGGCTTGCAGAAAGTCACCGCTGCGGTGTTTTTTTGCAATGCCCTTTGTCATCGCCTTCCCCAAAGTTTTCATTTAAGGAAGGTATTTTATGCAAACCTATCGGTCGGTAGCCGTTTTCGGCTTTTCGCAGCACCAGCTCGTCGTCGCTTCTCCGCTCATCAGGAAGTTATGGCAGGTACAGAAGCTCGTCCTCTGCGGGGACTTCATTTCGCTCAAGAAGAAGCTCGCGGGGGCGGACGTCCTCTTCTGCAACGGCTCCGTAAGCGCCGCGGACCTTGAGCTCGCCCTTTCGCTCGCCGGGGAGCGGGGCATAAGGACTACGGCGTGCCTCTTCCTTTCGGATACCCCCCAGGCCTCACTCGACTGCGCAAGGAAGCACGGGGTAGACGTCATCCTTGCGGACCTAGAAGACGAGGAGGAGCTTCTGCGCTGTGCCGGGGCAGCTTCGCAGGGCAGGCACTTCTGGTCGGAGGGCGCATTCAGAAAGCACGCGGAGGACGGCAGCGATGCGGCCGCCTGCTACGAGCTGCTTTCGGAAAGCGAGCGCAGCGTCTACGCGGGGCTCCTGTCCGGCCTGAAGCACGACGACATCGCCTCTAAGCTGCACCTGCGCCGCAGCTCCGTTGACACCTACTGCTGCCGCATCTTCAAGAAATTCGGCGTAAGCACCCTCGCCGCACTCTACCGCAAGGCGAACGAGGACTGCGACGATGCCGCGGAGGCTAAAGCGTAATTTACCTAAAATTATCTAAATCCTCACAATAAAAATAGCCTTGAATGCATTATGCAGTCAAGGCTATTTCGGTGCGTAATAAAGGCTTCTAGATTTCCTAGTAAAGGCTTCTAGGTTTCCTAGTAAAGGCTTCTAGGTTTCCTAATAAAGGCTTCTAGGTTTCCTAGTAAAGGCTTCTAGGTTTTCTAATAAAGGCTTCTACGTTTTCTAATTAAGGCTTCTACGTTTTCTAATAAAGGCTGCGGCGAAAGGAGGGGAGGAGGACTCTTTCGCACCAAAACAATTAAATGTAGATTAAATTGTTATTATTACGAAGAACTGCCTATGCCTCATGCTTTGCCGCCCACTCGCTTGGGGACATGCCTGTAGCGTTGCGGAATACCCGCATAAAATATTTCACGTCGGTGAAGCCTGCCTTCTGTGCAACTTCGTATACTTTGTAATAGCTCTTTTGCAAAAGACGCTTGGCTTCGGCAATGCGCAGGCGTTTTACATAGTCATTGAAGTTGATGCCGGTGTGCTCTTTAAATTTTTCTGAAAACCAAGTGTAATTCACCGAGACGTGGTTTGCTACCATAGCCATGCTTATGTTCTCTGTAAAATGAGCCTGTATATACTCAAGCGCTTCCGCAATGTAGGGGGACTCATTGGTATTCTGTTTCAGAATTTCGCCTAAATAAATCAAAACATCCGTCACGCAGGAAATCCATGCGGAAAGACTTGCATGGGGAGCATAATCTTCAACCAGTATTGTCTTTGAGGGAAGGTAAATATCAGCCTTTATCAAAGAAGCATAGTGCACGAATAAATCGGAGATAAGTTTTCCGTGAATAAAATAAAGCCTTTGGGCATTTGCATTTGCGGACGCTTCTTCAAAACTAAGAAGCTTTTTCACATTTCTCTGAATTTCCTGTGAAGAGGAAATATCCAGTGTAGAAGCAAGTTTTGCATACTGTTCTTCTATTTCGGTAAAATTGCTTAGCTCTTCTTCCTCGTCAAAAAAATACATACCGTTAACGCGCCTGGCAAGGGGCAGTCCCGTGTCCTTGTCAAAGAAACTCTGCAACAGCGCGGTAAGGGACTGCTTGCGAAGTGCCCTCAACTGGGAAAAGTTTGTTCCCTTCCCGCTCACGCCGATGAGTACTTCATCTAAAAGCTTCTCATCATAAGCAACCGCTGTCCCGTTGTATGAATAGAGCAGGCCAATATAATCGCGTTTTTCTTCTATAATATAATACTTGTGTTTTTCCAAGACGGCAACGACCGCATTCCTGCAATTCGCCCCGTATACGGAGACGTAATATGCCCCCTGCGCAAAATCAAAGGCTATCTCTTCCTGCTTTATGGAATGCACTCCTTCTTCCATAATGACTTTCAGCAATTCTTCCGTATGCTTCTTTTCTGTCTTTGTAAAATTCCCTATTGCCTGATTGATTGCGGCAATCAGTTCTTTTTTGTCAACCGGCTTCAGGATATAGGTCAAGGCACCGTTCTGAATGGCGGCCTTTGCAAAGCTGAAATCATCAAATCCGCTCAGCACTATTATCTGCGGCTTGCATGGCATATTTCCAAGCTGGTTCATCAGCTCTATGCCGTCCATTATGGGCATTTTTATATCCGTTATCAGCAGAGACGGTTCTTCTTTCTTTACAATTTCCAAAGCATCTTTGCCATTCTTCGCTTCAAAAATCTTCATGGGGACGGAAAAATTGTCCCGTATGGTCTTTATAAGTCCGGCGCGGATCAGTTTTTCGTCATCAACAATCAAAACACGAATCATCTCTTTCTATCTCCCGCTTTATAGGAATTTTTATGCAGGTTCCCTGCCCTTCTTTTGATTCAATCTGTATTCTGAAATTCTTGCCGTACAGAATTACAAGACGCTGCTGGATGTTTTTTAAGCCGATGCTTCCCGTGTTGTCCTTCTCATAAGCATCAAGCGAAAGGTAGTCCTGTATTTCCGCAAGTTTTTCTTTGGGAATACCGCCCCCAAAATCCTGCACGCAGAGGAAGAGCCTTTCCTTGTTCTGGGGATCTAGCTGCGAAAACACCCTTATGGCGGCATCCTTGCCCAAGGGCTCAATGCCGTGGGAAAAAGAATTTTCCACCAATGGCTGTAAAATCATTTTGGGAATCAGAATGCTGCCGTACTCCTCTGGAATTTCCGTCTGCAGGGAGATAACATAATCATTCCGCAGGTTCAAAAGATAGATGTACGAACGGATGTATTCTATTTCCTGAGAGAGGTGCACGATGTGGATTTTCCAGCGCAGAGAATAGTGCATAAGCTTTCCCAGTACGGTCAGGCTTTCGGCGATATCGTCCTCATTTGCGATTACCGCCTGCATCTTTATGGTTTCCAGAATATTGTAGAGAAAGTGCGCGTTTATCTGGTTCTGCATTGCCTTCATCTCTGTCTCGGCTATCAAATGCTCTTCCTGCTTTATGAGTTCAATCTGAGTACCAAGCTGCGCCGCCATCCTGTTAAAGGAATGCAGGGCTTCCCCCAGCTCATCTTTTGCGTTTTCTTCAAGGCGCGTATTATAATCGCCGCCCTGCACTTTTTTCATTCCAGCAATCAGGGCATAGACGCCGGAGAGCAATTTTGCAGAGGTAAGTCTGATTATGAAAAACAGAATGATGACGGTGGCAAGAATTGCAAAAAGGACGAAAGATTCCAGCAGATATATCTGGCTGCGGATTGCATCGAAAGATGCCGTGTGGACGATGGCAAGCTCCATATCCGGTACAAGATGCCATGCGGCATAGCTTTTCTTAAAGCCGTTTTTTAAAACAAACAAACCTCTTTGTGCAACAAAGTTTTCACTTAGTTCCTTCTGTATGGCAGCTATTTCAGCCGATGAAAGTGTTTTGTTGCGCTGTATGACTTTTTCATTTACAATGGGGATAAGCTCATATCCGCCTTCATCGCCAGAACGCCTCAGCGAATAGATGTAGTCGTTCAGGAATGCCGCCTTGCCTTCATACAGGAAGGGAAAGAAATCTTCCATCTTCATCGTGACTTGCAGGTAGCCCACAGAAAGATTGTAGTACTTCAAGCTCCTCGTGCTGCACACAGAGAGCTCGGAAAGGTGCGTCATATTTCCTATGTAGTTTGCTTCGTAGTTGCACTCCCACTTTTTGAGCGAATAGAGGTCAGTCCGGTCACTGCTCATGATGATTGGCCAGCGTTCCTGTATGAGCGGATTGTTTGCAAAAACACGAAGGCCGTAAATATCGGGAAGGACCGAAAGCGTCCGCTCTATTTCATCGGTTTCCGCTATAAGCGTCTGAATGCGTTCTTCTTCGCTGAGGCCCTCTGGCACGCGGAGAAAGTGCATAAGTTCATAGTTTCCGCCTATCATCTGTTCTATTGAATCAAAGACAGCAAGGTTTCGCCTGATTTGCAAGGCGTTTGCCTCAGCCGCCAGCAGGCAGTCATTTTTTAGCTGGGCATAATTTCTCCGCTTTACGCCGGAGAAAATAAAAATCAGCAGCACGATAAGGGGGATTGTGACGATGAAGGTGTAGACAAGCACTATCCGCTTGGAAAACGTCATATTTTTTCCTGCCATGCCATTATACTAGTATAAATCGCCAAAAAAGAAAAGCCATCGCCGATTGCAGCAAAAATCAGCGATGGCAGGAGGAATTTATTGCATACCAAGCTTTTTCTTGTTGGCATTCATCAGTGCTGTCTGGGCAGCAATAACCTTGTCAATGCCCTTGTCCTTCTTGTACTGGTTGAATTCTGCGACAAGCCTATCAAACTCCGCTTCCGAAGGTGCGCGGATAAGCTGGGGAAGCACTTTGCCCCACCTTCGCTGTATGTCTTCATAAATCAGCTGTTCGTCAGAACCAACCGGCAAAGTAAGCCCGTCATAGGCGGCATAGGAGCGAACATACGGACGAGTCCAAAGCTGCGGCTGTTCCAATGACGGCGCATATTCAATACCCCACTGCGCCTGCCATGCGGTATCCATAAGCATCCAGTATGTATATTGAACGCCGATGTCCGTCTCCTGCTTGTTCTTTTCATTCTTGTCAAGGGCTGCAACTTCCGGCGTCAGGTGGGGAAGCCCGTCGCTTCCGATGGTGTATGTTTCTCCCTTGATGCCGAAGTTCAAATCCATTTGCCCTTCCTCGCTGATAAGGTAGGTCAGGAACTGGATTGCGCGCGCTTTGTCCTTGCAGTTCTTGGAAATCAAGGTAATTGTCCACCCTGCAATTCCGCCACCGGCAAGAACGGGGGCTTCTCCCTTTGAGTTTCGGGGGCCAGACACCGCAATATAGATTGATTCAGGATCACGGGCATAGAGGGCGTTCTGAGGCGCCTGCATATCCCAGTTCTGGTACAGCATACAGAAATACCGTCCCTGCGCGGCTTTCTCTTCTATCTGGCTTCTCTTGTCCACAAATACATCGGTGGCGAACAAGCCCTCTTCATTTGCCTGGCGGAACACCTTGAGCCAGCGGGTATACTCCTCTTCTTCCGTGTTTCCAAGATCAAAGTTTACAAACTTTCCGTCCTTTTCTGGAGGAAGCGCCAGAAAGTGCCCAAGGTAGCCTTGCAGCTGCGTACAGCCGACATCGGTAAACTCATTCGTGCCAAAGGGAATAAGGGGTTGCCCGTTTACGCTTGGAAAGCGTTCCTTTGCGGCTCGAAGCGCGTTTAAAAAGCCTTCCGGTGTTGTCATATCCGGTCTGCCCAAGGCTTCGTACATATCCTTGCGGACAAGGAAGGTCTCGTTTGAAGTGAGCTTTCCCCGATACTTTTCATAATCCTTTGCGGTATAAGAAGCATTCGGATAGCCGTAAACGTGCCCGTCATCACGGGTATACCAGCCAAGCTTGTCGGAATCAGCAATCTTGAAGAAATAGGGGTCGTATTTTTCCGCAAGCACATCAAGCGGCTCAACAAGGCCTGCTTCAATCATCATGGGAACCTGCGCTTCATACCAACCGAGCGTGATTAAGTCAGGAAGGGCGTCTCCTGCAATCATGGCATTCAGTTTTTCTGCCTCGTTTCCCGCAGGCACGATGAAATTTATATCTACGCCTGTTTTTTCTGTGACATACTTGGAAACCTTTGAGTCTCCCCAGTGCCGTGCGAACCAGCTGAAATTGATATACCAGTCAAATTTGATTGCCTTGCCTGCGTTTTCTCTCCAGCCGGGCGCATCGGCAGAGACGCTTCCGCTTGAAGCAGTTGATTTTTCGTTTTTGCCGCAGCCCAGCAACGCTACTGCGGCAACCATAGCAAGTCCTGCTACTGCAAATTTGATTCTCTTCATATATACCTCCAAATATGGATGAATTGAGTGTTTTATGCAAGCCCGTAGCGGGCTTCTTCAGCCTTTTATTGAACCGACCAGCATTCCCTTTACAAAGTATTTTTGCAGGAAGGGATACACGCACATAATCGGGAACGTCGTCACGACCATTGTCGCAAGCCGTACCGACTGGCTGCTTACCTGCTGCGCGGTAACTCCCGTCGGCATTGAAACCACGGCCTTTGATGCAGATGCGCTCGCAACAATCCTGTACAGATAGGTCTGGATGGGCTGTAGTTCCGATTTATTTATATACATAACGCCTGAAAAATAATCATTCCAATGGCCGACTCCGTTAAAGAGCGCTATTGTTGCAATAACCGGCATTGAAAGCGGAATGACAATCCGCGTAAAGATGACGAGGTCATTTGCGCCGTCAAGCTTTGCGGATTCTTCCAGCCCGGCAGGCAGCTCGCGGAAAAAGGACATAAAGATTATCATATTCCAAAAGCTGAACAGTCCGGGTATGATGTACACCAAGAAATTGTCATACAGTCCGAGGTTCTTAAGCGTGATGAAGTACGGAATCAATCCGCCGCCAAAGAACATGGTGATTGTTCCCATGATGGTATACAGCCTGTTTCCCATGATGTGCTTTTTGCTAAAGGCATAGCCCACCATTGCGGTGAAAAACACGCTCGTCACCGTTCCTATGACGGTTCTGAGAATCGTAATCACAAATGCCTGAATTATAGTCTTGTCTTGAAAAACCGTCTTGTAGCTTTCCAAGCTGAACTTGCGCGGCAGCCAGTAAATGCCTCCCCGTATGGCATCGCTTGAATCATTGAGTGAAATCACTATGGTGTACCAGACGGGATACAGCGCCAAAAAGCACACCAAAATCATCAGCGCGTTTATGACAATATCACCATGAGTGGGACCTGACAGCGATGCAAAGCGCTTTCTTTCTGTATGAGACATAGCTACCTCCTAGAGCAATGACGTATCATTTAACTTTTTAGTGACCTGATTTGCACCAAACAGGAGAATGAATGCAATCACCGATTTAAACAAGCCTATTGCAGAGGCATAGGAATATCTCATTCCGCGCATGGCAGACTGGTAAACATAGATGTCAATCACGTTGCTCCGGGAGGCATTGAGCGGATTGTGCAAAACAAAAATCTGGTCAAAGTTTGAATTGAGCAGTCCGCCGACGGCAAGGATAAACAGGATTGTAATGGTCGGCGCGATTGACGGCAGGGTGATTGTCCAAATCTGCTTCCATCTGCTTGCCCCGTCAACCTTTGCCGCTTCGTACATTTCCTGATCGATGCCGGAAATTGCCGCAAGATAAATGATTGCATTCCACCCCACTTCCTTCCATAGATCCGAAATGATGACGATCGGCCAGAAGTATTTTGGATAGGCAAGGAAGGAAACTCCTTCTTTCATTATGCCCATTCCAATCAAAATCTCGTTAAACAGACCGGACTCGCCTAACCAGGTGGTAAGGATGCCGCCGAGCACAACCCAGGAAAGGAAATGCGGCATATAGGTAATCGTCTGTATCCATTTTTTAAACTGCGCGTTGCGGACTTCGTTCAACAGCAGCGCGAATATAATGGGAATAGGAAAATTGATTAAGAGCTTCAAAAGGCTTATTCCCAACGTGTTGCCCATAATGGTCAGGAAATCTTCATCGTGAAAGAAAGTGAGGAAGTGCTGAAAGCCGAAATGGTCTGCCCATGGGCTTGTCCAGAACTTCTTGCTGAAGAGCGGCGTTGTAATAAAGAAATTCTTTTTAAATCCAATCAATATGCCATACATCGGAATATAATTGAAAATAAGCATCCACACTACACCGCAGAGCGCCATGAACTGCAAATACTTTTCTTCGCGCAGTCTGACGAGGAATGATTTCCTGCCTGCCCGTACCTCTTTCTTTTTCATCTCTACAGATACCTCCTGTTCCTGTTTATCTGTTTAGAGTATATGCCCGCTGACGGGATAATGCTAGTTTGAAGATTTTCAGAAAGGTGGATTTTTTTCGGTTTTACAGGAAGCATCTATTGATTTCCAAAATCGCTTGCAGTAATGTATGGCTATATGGAGGAAACAGGCAATGACAATGCTCAGCGTATATGAAACAGCGAAAGACAGCTCTGAACAGATTAAAAAGATTGATCCCGTACAGAGGATGCAGAAAGATGGAAAAAATCTCGCCTGCACCATCACGGTAAATGCAGCAGAGACCTTCCAGAGCTTTGAAGGCTTTGGCGGCGCACTGACGGAATCTTCCGGCTATGTGCTTTCCAGAATGCCCGAAGAGGTCCGGCAGCAGGCGATCGATGCTTATTTTAGCCGGACAACGGGCAATGCCTACCGTATTGCGCGGATACACATGAACTCCTGCGATTTCTCTTTGGGAAACTGGGCATGTGTTCCGGAAAGGGACGAAACACTGGATTCTTTCAGCATGGAGCGGACAGACAAATACATTACCCCGCTTGCCCGTGCTGCGGAGAAAAGCTTTGGCGGCGGGCTTTCCTTCCTGTTAAGCCCGTGGTCGCCGCCCGCATGGATGAAAGACAACAACGATATGAACCACGGCGGGCATCTTTTGCCGCAGTACAGGGCTTTGTGGGCAAAATACTTTGTCCGTTTCATAAAGGCAATGCAGGAGCGGGGAATACGGATTGACTACGTGACGGTGCAAAACGAAGCGGCTGCAAAGCAAATATGGGATTCCTGCCTGTGGAGCGCAGAGGAGGAAGGGGAATTCGCTGTCCGCTACCTTGGACCTGAGCTGGAAAAGGAAGGGCTTGGCAATGTAAAGATTTATATCTGGGACCACAACAGGGATCTGGCGTTGGAACGCATGGACGCTTCAATGGCTGTTGCCGGAGCTTCAAAATACATTGCCGGCATTGCCTACCACTGGTATTCTGGCGATCAGTATGAGAACATCAGGGAGATTGCAAGGAAATACCCAGACAAGGACATCATGTTTTCAGAAGGCTGCGTGGAAGGTGGTCCCCGAAACGGTGCCTGGTTTACCGGTGAACGCTATGCGCACAACATCATAAACGACCTGAACAGCGGGGCAACAAAGTGGATTGACTGGAACATTGTGCTGGATATGGAGGGCGGCCCGAACCACGTGGGCAATATGTGCGATGCGCCCATTCTCGCAGATGGAAAGACGGGAAAGCTGTACTTTCAAAGTTCTTACTATTATATCGGGCATTTCAGCCGCTTTATTCAAAATGGAGCAAAGCGCCTTGAAACGCAGCTCAGCTCATCGATGACGCCTGCCACCGTCAGCGGCCACCTGACAAATGAGATGGAAAGCCTTGCTTACAAAAATCCGGACGGCACCCTAACGCTTGTCGTAATGAACCGCACGGAGGCTGATATGGTTTTCAATCTGGATGTGCGGGGTGCGGGGAACAATGCGCTTCACCGCACAGCGCTCCGCTGTCCCCCGCGCGCCATCCAGACATGGCTCTTTGCGCCTTCGCTATAAGTTTGCGGGGGAGCTATACCTCGACCACAATCTTCCCGTTCACCCTGCCGCTGTCGCATTCCGCACAGGCAAGGGCTATGTCTCTGAACGGGAAGACCTTTCCTACGAGCGGCTGCAGGCGGTGTTCATTCAGGAAGGCAAAGATTGCATCGACGTCTTTTTGCGTCGGGCTGTTGCTGAAAAAGCCTGTCAGGAAGACGCCGTTGGGGATATCCTTGATGGGGTCAAAGCCGTTGAGCGCAAAGACACCGCCGAGCACTCCCGTATTGCAGACAATGCCTCCCTTTTTGGCACACAAAAGTGAATCGCACACGCTTTTGCAGCCAACTAGTTCAAGCACCTTGTTAAAATGCGCGGCGTAATTTTCAGACAGCATTCCGTTATCCAGAATGCACTCGTCCGCACCTGCTCCTTCAAGCAGACGGAGCTTGCTTTCGCGGTGCGTCGTCGCGGCAACGTTGCAGCCCAGCGCGCGGGCAAGCTGCATCGCTGCGTAACCAAGGGCACACGTTGCCCCGCGGATTAAAAGCGTGTCCGACGGCTGTAACTGCAAGCAGTCAAAAAGGGAACCCCATGCCGTAAAATACGTTTCGGGAACCGCGGCAAGCTCAGTCCACAGCAAGCCGCTCTGTACCGCAAACACATGATGGACGGGAAGAAGCGCATACTCCGCATAGCTGCCGTTAAAGCTCCGCCCCATGCCGCCCATGAGCGCAATCACCTTTTGTCCGAGCGAAAGCCGTCCGTCTGCCGCATCTTCGGACGCTATATCCGCAATTTCGCCCACGCATTCAATGCCGGGGATGATTGGCTTTGCGATGTAGTCGTTCTCAATCTCAAACTGCCGCAAAATCTGCTCGCTGTGGTTCATGCCAAATGCGTGGATTTTCACGAGCACCCATCCCGACGTGGCGTGAGGTATGGGAACCTCGGAAAGGACGATATCCTTTGCTTCGCACGCCTTTGTCAATACAACGGCTTTCATCTTTTCTCTGTGTTCCCTTCCGCTGCTTTCAGCTCGGTCAGCACTTTGCCTATATCCGCATTTATGCAGATTGAACGGGAAGCTATTTTTTCCGGTGCGGCTGCCTCGCCAAAATTGATGCAGGCATAGCGCGCATTGGGATTAGCCGCCGTCATCTGCCAGAAAGGATATTTGATGATGCCGGGCGTATTCGCACCGACGCCAAGCTCAAGGAACAGGACTTTTCCATTGCCTGCCGCTTTGCGAGAAGAAAGGAACTGCTCGTAGCGTGCAGCGGCGGCATCCCAGCCTTCGTCCTGCACAAAAGTATTGTCTGCGCGGAGATTCATGCTCATAGGCTTTCCGCACTTAGGGCAGTGAGGAATAAGCTCTGACGGAATTTTCATATCGCGCTGCTTTTCGTACATTGCGCGAATGTCCGCTTCGTTGTCGTAAGTTCCCTGATGGCACGGCTCGGAACACTGGAAGAGGCCATAATCCCCCTGCGTATAGAAAAGCCTCGTCTTGTCAAAGCCTGCCTTTTGGAAGCAGTGGTCTACATTCGTGGTGATGACAAAGTAATCCTTCCCTTTCACAATAGCTAAAAGGTCTGCATAGACGCTTTTGGGAGCATCCATATAGCGGTTTATCATGATGTAACGGCTCCAGTACGCCCAGTGTTCTTCAAGCGTCTTGTAGGGATAAAATCCGCCTGTATACATATCGGAGAAACCGTAGCGCTTTGCAAAGTCGGCAAAATGCTTGTTGAAGCGTTCTCCTGAATAGGTAAAGCCTGCCGAAGTTGAAAGCCCTGCACCTGCACCGATGATGATTGCATCGGATGCAGCGATGGCATCTTTGAGCGCCTGTATATTTCCTTTTTGATTAATCATGAATTACCTCCCATAACTTTCCAGCACTGCGGATCTGCCGCATAAAAATCCCCGCCGCTGCTTCCTGCCGCAACCGCAGGACAGCCGCGGCAGTAGGGAAGCAGTTCGCATTTTGCACATTTTGAAAACCTGCCGTAGTTGCGAAAGGCTTCCATCTTTGCGCCAGTCCACACATCGGCAAGGCTGTCGCTGAAAGCGTTCCCCACTTTGCTGTTAGCCACGCGGCGGCAGGCGTAGATGTCGCCTGTGGGCAGAATGGTGATATGGCAGTTTCCACAGTTACACCCATCGTAAATGATGAGCGGATTTTTTGTCTGCTTTCCTTCCTCGGGAGGAAGAGAGAACCTGCCATGCTCGTAGTTGAAAAGCGTCCACAAATGGTCTTTCCTGTTAAAATAGGTCTTGCAGCCTTTGCTTTCGTAGTCACGGTACTTGCAGTCTATATCCTCAAGAAAATCGCGATAGCGTTCGGGGGTAATATACCAGTCGCTCTTTTCATTTCCCTTGCCATCGCTTGTGGGGACATAGCGGGCAAAGGCATAGACCTGCGCTTCTGCCGCTACAACCGCATCGATGACATCAGGGATTTCATCGATGTTCGTACCGCTTACGGTGCTCATAATCACGCTTGTTATATCTGCTTCGTTTATCAGGCGGATTTTTTCAAGCGTGGTCTTAAAGCTGCCGGGCTTTCTGAACCAGTCATGCGTCCTCTCCATGCCGTCAATGGACATCTGATACTTATCGCAGCCGTAGTCGCGCATACGGCGAAGGTTTTCAGTGTTCAGATGAAAAGGATTTCCCATCAGCGTAAACGGAACGTCATGCTCCTTGCAGAGCTTGAGCAGTTCCCAGAACTGCGGGTGCAGGATGGGGTCGCCGCCGGTGAGGTAAAGATAGGGCAGACGATCGTATCTCTGACAGAAAGCGAGCGCATTGAAAAAGACCTTCTGAATCTGTTCCCAATCCATAGAGACAAGCGCGGGATGCCCTTCTGCAAAAATATAGCAGTGCTTGCAACGCTGGTCGCACTCATCGGTGATGTGCCACTGAAAAGCAAAATACTGTGCCATAGACCCTACCTGTACCGTCCGCCCTCTTGTGTTATTTGCCGCTTGCTCCGCAGGCACTGCCGCAAGCTGCGGGCTTCTTTGCCGGTTCTGCGGGTTTGCCCGCACCGCACGCTGAGCCACAGGCGGCAGGCTTTTTCTCTGGTTCCGGCTTGGCTGCACCGCACGCGCTTCCGCATGCTGCCGGCTTTTTTGCGGGTTCATCAGCGGGTTTGCCTGATCCGCATGCCGTACCACAAGCCGCGCCCTTTTCCGCGGCTGCCGTCTTTTTGTTCCAATCTGCAAGGTTTGCAAGTGCCATAATGACTCCTTTTGGGGTTTTACCCCGTAAAATGTATCAAGTTCATTTGAACTTAGCTATAATAAGTATAAAACTCCCTGTTTTGGAAATCAAGAAGGCACTTTTTTGTAACCTGGCTTGCTATTGTCATTTTCAGTGATTTTTTGCTACAATAGGCGTATGAAACGAAAAGAAGAGCTGCCGGACTGCCCCGTAGCGACAACGCTCACGCTTTTGAACAGTAAATGGAAACTTTTAATCGTGCGGAACCTGCTTGTCAGAGCGTGGCGTTTTAATGAACTGAAAAATAGTCTTGAGGGAATTAGCCAGAAGGTGCTGACTGAAAGCCTGAAATCGATGGAGGCAGACGGCATCATCACGCGGACGGAAATTGAAATCAATCCGCCAAAGGTTGTGGAATACGCGCTCTCCCCGCTCGGCGAGACGATGAAGCCCATCCTCGATGCAATGCAGGCGTGGGGGGAGTCGTATAAAGCGAGATATGCATAAGCCTATGAAAAACACTGCAATCAAATATACTCCGTCTTACATCCTCCATGCCGCTATGAAACAGTCGGCATACGATTCGAACTGTACGCCAGAAGATTTTCTGCGCCACGAGAATGTGTTTGTGGAGTCCAAGCCGAATGAGAATGCGCACCGCTATCTGGAACTGCCATTCGTATGCGACATCGTGTCCTATGGAACGAATGCGCTTGTGTCTGCCCGCGCGGATTTGCTCGAGCCGCTTAAGGCTGTGATTGCTCCTCAGTCTGAGCCGTACCGCCTGTTTGAAACTCCCGCGCTCTACACGATAAACGATGTGCTTGCGGTGGCAGATGCGAAGATTTGCTTTATGGCTGATTATTTCCTGCCTGATGCAGATGCCGTATTCAGCGCCGTGTGTCCGTGCGAATATGAACTTCGCGTGCTCTCGCAGGAAGACTTTGCCTTGCTTTATCTTCCAGAATGGGGGAATGCGCTGTGCGCTGACAGAAAAAATCTGGACGTGCTTGCCGTGGGCGCATACAGCGGGGAAAAGCTCATAGGGCTTGCGGGCTGTTCCGCTGATGCGGAAGAGTTCTGGCAGATAGGCGTTGATGTTCTGCCGGAATACCGCCGTCAGGGAATTGCCGCCGCGCTCACAAACCGCCTTGCACGGGAGGCTTTCCTCCGCGAAAAGATTCCGTTCTACTGTGCCGCATGGTCAAATATTCGCTCGGTAAAGAATGCGCTCTGTGCAGGTTTTAAGCCTGGCTGGGTTGAAGCGACGGCAAAGCCAGTTGCCTTTGTGGAACAGCTTGCGCGGGGAAAGTAGTTCCTTGTTCATGATTTCTTTATCGGGTGGCGGATAACTGTCTTCCATTTTTCCGGCGGCGATTTCCGCGGGTCAGAAAGATAGATTTCGTGATGGAGCCGGGTGGCGGTTATATCGTTCTCATACCCTCGTTCTTTTATGAAGGAGTCCATCAATGCAACTGTTGCAGGCTCTTCGTCATAGGAACCGTTGTGCATGATCTGGACACAGAGCCCTTCATCTATAGAAAGGAATTCCGCAGGCGAACAGTCAATTTTCTTTTTCGCAGACGCGCTTTCCACCGCCCAGGCAAAATCCTTTTCGCCCACGAAGTCTGGCAGGCGGAGGACTGAAATCCACTGGAACGCGGATTTGTCTGCGTAGTTTACGCCGTCAATGCCCTCCTGCCACCAGAAGCCTTCGAGCGGTGGAACGACATATTCAAAGAAACCATCTATTTTGTAATCGCTCTTATAGCTCATTTTCAGTGTGTATGCCACTGCGTACAGAATGCCCGTCGTCCGCTGGTATGCGCCGCCTTCTTCGTTAGGATTCCCCTGTCCGCGCACCGCAATGTAATTCGCTTTCGGCACGTTTATGATTTCCGGTTTGTTTTTGGGGAGATAAAATTCCTTGTATTCTTTCTTAAAATCAAAAGCCATAGATTCCTCCATTAATAGACTATCGGCTGAAAATGTGCTACCATTCATCAGATGAAAGGACAGGGAGGGCAGTATATGACTGTTTTAGTTTCTGGCTTGGTGAACATGGAGACTTCGGTACGGGTGAAGGAATTTCCTGTTCCCTATTTTTACGATTGCCGCCTTGTGGTCGCCGCTGACTACGACGAAATCTTTGCGCTGTGGAACGCAAGCGAGATGTCCCGCCGCGCGTTGAACCCGGTTGATGACAGCCGTGAAGGAATCACCCGCTATCTTGCGCGGAACCCGAAGACCTGCTTTGCCGCAGTGGCTCACAACACGGGAAAAATCATCGGCGTAATCCTCACCGGCCACGATGGACGGCGGGGCATCATCCATCACCTGTGCGTGCACCCCGACTGGCGGCGGCAGGGCATTGCGGGAGCCCTCGTCTCCCGCGCGGAAGCGGCGCTCAAAGCGGAGGGAATACAGAAGGCCTTCGGGCTTGTCTTCCGTGACAACGACGCGGCAAACGCCTTCTGGGAAAAGCAGGGCTACTCGCTCCGCACGAATTTGAACTACCGCAACAAAAGCCTGAACAGCGATATCCCGCAGGGGGAATAAAAAAACTTGTATGAATGCAGACCGGCCCCCTTTTTGCAAAAAAACTGTATAAATTCTCCAAAATATATTGACAATTTCACGTAATAAAGGGAAAGTAAACCCTGACATTACATTTTACAGGAGTTGTACCCAGTGAACGGAAGTACAGTTTCTATTGACCATGTGTCAAAGCATTTTGGAGATTTCCACGCGCTTGATGACATACATTTCACCATCAAGCAGGGTGAGTTTTTCTCCCTGCTCGGACCGTCCGGCTGTGGCAAAACCACCTTGCTGCGCATCATTGCCGGCTTTGAGTACCCCGATGAGGGCGCCATCCTTTTTGACGACAAGAACGTTGTGCCCCTGCCTCCGAACAAACGTGCAAGCAACACCATATTTCAGAACTACGCCCTCTTCCCCCATCTGAGCGTTTACGACAACGTGGCGTTCCCGCTCAAACTCAAAAAGCTCGACAGAAAGACCATAGACGAAAAGGTTAAAGAATACGTGCATCTTGTGCAGCTTGACCAGCATATCCACAAAAAGCCCAACCAGCTTTCCGGAGGTCAAAGGCAGCGGGTTGCCATTGCCCGCGCGCTGATAAACGACCCCAAGGTGCTGCTTTTGGACGAACCGCTTTCCGCCCTTGACGCAAAGCTCCGTTCCAGCCTCCTCTTGGACCTTGATGCCCTCCATGACAAAATCGGCATCACCTTCATCTTCGTCACCCATGACCAGAGCGAAGCCCTCGCCGTCAGCGACAGGATTGCCGTGATGAATCAGGGACACGTGCTCCAGATTGGCACGCCCTTTGAAATCTACGAAAGCCCCGCCACGCAGTTTGTGGCGCAGTTCATCGGTGACACGAACCTCTTTGAAAGTTCCGTGGTGGAATGCGTGCCCCACCAGACGCCCGGCAAGGATCCCGACTTCATGGTCACATTGCACACTCCCGCGCTGGGAATGCAGGCGCAGCTCAAGGGAGACACGCAGGCAACCAAGGAGGAGGACAAGAATATCCTCGTTACGGATTACGAGCACACCGATGTGGGGCAGAAAGTCTGCTTCACCGTGCGCCCGGAAAAAATCCGCATTACGCTTGAAGAGCCTGACGTGCACGGGCGGCGGGACATCAATGTCTTCAAGGGCATTGTGGAAGAACCGGTGTACACTGGCTTCCAGTCCAAGTTCTATGTCCGCTTGGAAAACGGCAGCATCGTGAAGGTGTTCAAGCAGCACACGAATTATCTTGATGACGGACCTGAGATCCAATGGAAGGACACGGTGTACATCTCTTGGTCTGCCGAAGACGGCTACATTGTGGAGGACATAAATAAATGAGCGGCGTCATCTACAAGAAGAAGAATCCCGGTCCCTTCTACGCATGGCCGATGGGTTTGTGGTTCACCATCTTCTTTGTCGCCCCCTTGCTCATCATCGTAGCATACTCGTTCATGAAGCGCGATGTCTATGGTGGCGTGGTACGAGAGTTCTCCCTGAAAGCATACAAGCAGATGCTCACCCCTGCGTATGGGCTCATCTTCCTGCGCACGCTGTGGATTACGGTGCTCTCCACGCTGATAACTATCCTGCTCGCGCTGCCCTGCGGCTATGCCATGGCACGCAGCCGCCATCAGACGCTCCTGCTCATCCTCGTCATAGTCCCCTTCCTGACGAACTCGCTTATCCGCATCTTTGCATGGATTACGATTTTGGGTGACAACGGGCTTTTGAATTCGCTCTTCGCTTTCTTCTATAATATATGGCATCACGGCATACTGCACGACGGCAGCTCGTTCACTGCGCACAAGTTTATGTTTACGCAGGGAGCGGTCATCCTCGTGAGCATCTATATGTACCTGCCCTACGCCATCCTGCCGGTCTTCACCGCTGTTGACCGCTTTGATTTTTCTCTGCTGGAAGCATCCCGCGACCTCGGCGCAAACAAGCCGCAGTCCATGATGCTCGTGCTCATACCGGGCATAAAGAGCGGCATCGTCAGCGCGCTTATCTTTACGTTTATTCCGATTTTTGGCTCATACACGGTGCCCCAGCTGGTAGGCGGCAAGGACAGCTATATGCTCGGTACCCTCGTGGTGGACCAGGTGCAGAAGGTGCGCAACTGGCCGCTTGCCTCTGCGTTCAGCATGGTCATCACCGCGCTGAGCATGATCGGCATTCTGTGGATGCTCGCTTCAAACAGGAAGGAAGCGGCTCTCAAGAAGGTGTCCGCCAAGGAGGATATGAGCCTTGCCAAGCCACTTATTGCCGCCAGCATTGGAGGTGAAAAATGAGCATCAGGCATCCCTTTGAGCTTTTAATCAGGTCAAAGCACACGACGGAGCCCATCAGGCATGCAAAGAGGCAGTGGAAGAAGCGAAACCAGACCTTCAGCTTTTCCAACACGGTGCTTGTGCTTGCCCTGCTCTTTCTGTTCATACCGCTCTTCGTGATCATCTTCTATTCCTTCAACAAGTCGAAGGATACGACCTTCACGGGATTTTCTTTCGTGTGGTACCAGAAGCTCTTCCTCTCGTCGGACGATTTGTGGCATTCGCTCTTCAACAGCCTGCTCATCGCCGTCAGCTCCGGCATTGTCGCCACCATTCTCGGCTCGCTGGCGGCAATAGGCATCAACTGGTACAAGTTTATCGGACGCTCCTACATACAGACGATGAGCTATCTGCCTATGGTGCTGCCGGAAGTCATAATGGGCGTGTCCCTGCTCATCTTTTTCAGCGGCATAAAGCTTTCGCTTGGCCTTCTGACCATATTCATCGCGCATACCACTTTCTGCCTGCCCTTTGTCCTGCTGATGGTGAGCGCGCGCATTGATGAATTTGACTATTCGACCATAGAGGCAAGCCATGACCTTGGCGCAAACGAGATGGAAACGCTCTTCCTTGTGATCATTCCCGCCATCATGCCGGGAGTTATCTCTGGCTTTATGATGAGCGTCACGATGTCCCTTGAAGACTACGTGATCACGTCGCTGGTGAGCGGTCCGGGAAGCACCACGCTGCCGCTCTACGTGTACTCAATGATACGATTCGGCGTGAGCCCCGTCATCAACTCGCTTTCGTTCATACTGATTCTTGCAATCTGCTTGCTCACATTTATCTTGCGGCGCGGCTTGAAAGGCTTCGCCGCGGCACACTAATTCAGGAGAAATTTTTATGAAAAGACATATCGCTACAATTATTTTGGCAACATCAGCTGTGGCAGTTGCGGGACTGGCTTCCTGCACAAAGAAAGACGGTCAGTCAGGGGACAAGACCCTTTTCCTCTACAACTGGACCTATTACACGCCGGATGACGTGCTCAGGCAGTTTGAAGAAAAGTTCAACTGCACGGTCAAGGTGGACAGCTACGCCTCAAACGAAGAGATGTACTCCAAGCTCAAGGCTGGAGCGAAGGGCTACGACATCGTGGTGCCCTCACAGGACTATACCTCCATCATGATAAAGCAGAAGATGCTCCGCGAGCTCGACCAGAGCAAGATGACGAACAAGAAATACGTAAACCCCGTGGTCTTGCAGAAAGCCACTTATGACCCGGAGATGAAATATGCGGTTCCCTATTACTTTGGCGCCGCAGGTGTTTCCGTCAACAAGACCAAGGTTGCGAAGAGTTACGAGCGCAACTGGAACATCTTTGCGGATACCCAGTTCAAGGGGCACGCAACGATGATGGACGATATGCGCGAGGTGATAGGCGATGCCCTGATGTATCAGGGCCACAGCGTGAACAGCCTTGACGACAGCGAGCTGAAAGAAGCTAAAGAGCTGATTTTGAACAAATGGAAGCCCAATCTCGTTAAATTCGATGCCGAGGGCTTCGGCAAGTCCTTTGCCTCTGGGGATTTCTGGCTCTGCCAGGGCTATGCGGAGGTCATCTACGGCGAGGTGCCGGAAGAAAAGTGGGATGAGATTGACTTCTTCATTCCCGCAGAGGGCGGTCCCGCCTACCTTGACAGCATGTGCATCCTCAAAGACGCCCCCCACTACGCGCTGGCAAACGAGTTCATCAACTTCATCCAGGACCCGCAGATTTATGCCCAGTTCCTCGATGCGTTCCGCTTCCCCTGCTTTGTGAATATGGAAGCCGCCCAGTATATGAAGACAAAGCCAATGTACGAGGCGAGCCAGATGAACAACTGCGTGCTCAAAGAGGACGTAGGCGAAGGTTTGGATAAATTCAACGAGCTGTGGCAGGAAATCCGCTTCGGGGATTAAGGCAATGTAAATCACAATAGCACAGCTCGGAATCTCTGGCAGTAAGTCCCCGAACTGTGCTATACTTGGTATGGAGGAAAGAAAGCTAATGCCCGTCACAGATTATCTGGAACGCAATAGAAAATTATATGGCGATGAAATCGCCCTTGTGGAACTGAATCCCGAACAGAAAGACAACCGCCGCGTTACATGGAAGGAATATTCCCTCATACAGCCAACCGTCGATCAGCCCTACCGCCGAGAAATTACCTGGCGGGTCTTTGATGAAAAGGCAAACCGTATGGCGAACATGCTCTTGGGGCGCGGCATCAAGAAAGGGGACAAGGTTGCCGTCCTGATGATGAACTGTCTTGAATGGTTGCCTATCTATTTCGGCATCTTGAAGACGGGGGCTATCGCCGTGCCGTTTAACTTCCGCTATTCCGCGGAAGAAATTCAGTACTGCGCTAATCTGGCGGAAGTGGATGTGCTTGTCTTTGGTCCTGAGTTCATAGGCCGCATTGAATCCGTTGCGGAGAGCCTGAGCCAGAACCGCCTGCTCATCTTTGTGGGGGAAACCTGTCCCACATTTGCCGAAAGTTACCGCGAACTGGTAGCGGACTGCTCCAGTGAAGCCCCCTTGGTCCGCCTTGAAGATGATGACGATGCGGCTATCTATTTTTCAAGCGGCACCACAGGCTTTCCCAAAGCCATCCTGCATAAGCACCGCAGCCTCATGCACGCGGCAAAAGTGGAACAGGTGCACCACAGCACGGGGAGGGAGGACACCTTTCTCTGCATTCCGCCGCTCTACCACACAGGCGCAAAGATGCACTGGATGGGAAGCCTTGTCGCAGGAAGCAAAGCCGTGCTGCTCAAAGGCACAAAGCCCCAGTACATACTCGATGCCGTATCCCGCGAGCACTGCACGATAGTCTGGCTGCTCGTTCCGTGGGCGCAGGACATACTCGATGCCTTGGACCGCGGAGAGCTAAAGCTGCAGGATTACGAGCTCTCGCAGTGGCGGCTCATGCACATAGGGGCACAGCCGGTGCCGCCAAGCCTCATCAGGCACTGGAAGCAGTACTTCCCTGCCCATCAGTACGACACGAATTATGGACTTTCAGAGTCCATCGGACCGGGCTGCGTCCATCTGGGCGTGGAGAACATCAGCAAGGTGGGGGCCATAGGCATTCCCGGCTATGGCTGGCAGTGCAAGATAGTTGACTCTGAGGGCAATCTGGTAAAGAGCGGCGAGCCCGGAGAGCTGTGCGTCCGTGGTCCCGGCGTAATGGAATGCTACTACAACAATCCAGAGGCGACGGCAGAAGTGCTCAAAGACGGCTGGCTTTACACGGGAGACATAGCGCGGCAGGACGAAGACGGCTTCTACTTCCTTGTGGACCGCAAGAAAGATGTCATCGTGAGCGGCGGCGAAAACCTCTATCCTGTGGAAATAGAAAACTTTATCCGCAAGTTTGACAAAGTGCACGATGTAGCCGTCATAGGACTGCCGGACAGGAGGCAGGGCGAAATTGCGGGTGCCATCATAGCGGTCAAAGAGGGCATGACTTGCACAGAGGAAGAAGTCAATACCTTCTGTCTTGGTCTGCCCCGCTACAAGAGGCCGCGCCAGATTATCTTTGCCCCCGTGCCGCGCAATGCCACCGGCAAAATAGAAAAGCCCCTCCTCCGCAAGATGTACGGCAAGGAGCGGCTTGTGGAATACGAAAACGAAAACTAGGGCAAGAGTGCATAGTCCGATTCCGGACTGTTCGCCTTTCGCTTTACCGCCTGCTTGTTTCTGTACATTGCTGCATCAGCGCGGTTAAAGACCTCTGCAAAAGAGCTGTCTGTGTCTGCATTGTAGACGCTCATTCCGTGCGCAACGGATACAGGCAGCGTGCCGCCCTCTGGAAGTGCAAGCGTCTCCAGTGTCATTGCCTCGTCGAATTTTTGCAGCAAGTCATTGCGTTTCTTGAAATCATCGTTCTCCAGAATGATGACGAACTCGTCCCCGCCAATGCGGAATACCGGACTGTGGGAAAAAATGGTGCAGATAAGCTTTGTTGTTGCCACAATCAGCAGGTTGCCGGCTTCGTGCCCAAAGCTGTCATTGGTGCGTTTGAGGTTGTTCACGTCCATCACGATGATGCCGAAGCTCAGCATTTCTGAAATCATCCTCTCTTCCAGCCGTGCAATGCTCCGTTTGTATGCGGTCGCATTGTGCACCCTGGTGAGCGAGTCTCGATACATATATTCAGGCAGATGGCGGACTGTCTTTCTGAAACTTTCTGCCAAAATGCCGATTTCGTCGTTTGACGTGCTCGACAGCTGAACGTCCAAATCCCCCTCCGCAATCTTTTTGGTCGCCGCAGTGAGTTCAATCAAGGGGCGGAGCAGTCCTTCCGTTATCTTTATGCTAATGCAGATGAACAAAAGCGCAATGCACACGGTGGCAATGCTTATCATGCGGATCAGGCGATTGCGTTCGGCATTGATTTCCTTCTTTGGAGCAGCGATGGTGATTTCCCAGCCATTGCTCAGCGGCAGGCTATAACCAAGGAGTTTTTTATCTGCCGCCACCTCCGCAGTTCCCGGTTCATAGTCATGGTGATAAACAACGGCTTTGTTTTCATCGAGGATGTAGGCAAAGCCGTTTTTATAGACATTGCTGCTGTTTATCGTGTTTGCCAAGGTGCTGAAATCGATATCCATGCCCACCACGCCGATGGGAACACCGCTTGAAAAGAGGGGAACGATGTACGAAATCATATATATGCCGAGGTTTTTGTTCAGGTATGGTTTCATCCATGTCGGCTTGCCGTTGTTCACGGGAACGTAATACCAGCCCACATGCTCTGTATCGTCCTCGGTATATTGCGCCATATCCGTGAGCGACAGCTCCGAAAACGAGGAACGCCTTCCATTTTTTGACCACAAAAAGCCACATTCCGTGGATACCAGTTCAGGGCTGTAGCGCAGATAGAAGGAAACTGCCCCCTCTGTGTGATAGGCTATCGTATAGAAAACGGTCTCTATGCGTTTTGTAATGTCATAGCGGTACAGCTCATCGTTTACAAGGGTGTCAAAATCCCGCACAAAGTTGAAGATGATGTCCCGCATATTGCTCACGGACTGCTGTATATTGCCCATGATGATATCAAGATGCTCTTTTTCTGCCACGCAGATGAGGCGCAGGTTGTCCTGGGAATTCTTTTTCGTCATGCTGTTAAGCCGTATGATGCTCAGTCCGCCAAGCACGGTGGCAGTAAGCAGCACACAGGCACTCACCAATGCTGTTAATTTCGTCTTTATAGAAACCATAGTTCCGAATTCCTCTATTTTCTCTCACCAGTATAGCGCAAAAGCCGAAGAGAAACAACCTCAAGCCCCACACTGTCCGCTTTTCAAAATTCAGCGCGAGAACAGGCTTTTCCTGTGCAAGGATTTTCGGATGCACGGCCAGATACAGGTTCTTTGACGCCCCAGAAACTTTTGAACCTGCCCAGCATGCCTCATCACTTCCCGCCAAACAGAGCCATAATCTTTTGCCAGAAGGAAGCTACGGCGGTGACGAAGGAGGCGCCTGCGACGAAGGTGCCGATGCTGCTGCCCAGAGAGGACAGGATGAAGACGAGCAGGGTGCGCAAAATCCTGTTGCGGTAGAAGCCGCGAAGCGTGGTGGCATCTTCCTGCAAAGCCTCCATGTCCTTTACCTTGGGCTTGCAGATGAATGCCTGCACCACGCCGGCCACAATGCCTATGCCGATGAAGGGACAGAGCGACGTCAGCGGCGCGCCCACAAAAGAGACGAGCACCGTCAGCGGATGCCCTCCCGCAAGCAGTGCTCCTACGGCGGCGAGTATGCCGTTCCACAGCACCCATGAGCCGAGCATATTCCAGCCCTTGCTCGCGCCGCCAAAGACAAAGCCGACGGCAATCAGCGCAACGATGAGAGCGGGGATAATCCAGCCCAAAAGCCGGGACGCAACGCTCCGCGGGGGCACTTCCGCTATGTCGGCACAGTCCGCGTTTTCCGTTCCCGAAGCGAGGGCTTCAAGGTGAGCCTGCACGCCGCCCAGATGCCCCGCACCGATGACGGCGAGCACCTTTTTTCCGCCGCTGGTCCAGATATGGCTTGCAAGATAGCGGTCGCGCTCGTCTATGAGCACTTCCTTGACGCGGGGCATACTCTCGGCAAGCTCCGCCATCATGTCGTCCATCTCGCTCTTCTGCTTGAGGCTCTCTATCTGCTCCGCAGACACTTCTTCCTTGGAAAAGGCGCTCACCACAAGCGTGGCAAGCAGCATACATTTGCCCCAGAATGAATTCCGCGCCCAGGCACGGCGGAGCGTCACCGTTATGGGGCGGTCAATCATCGCCGTGGGAATGCCGAGTTCTTTTGCCTTGCTTATTGCAGCAAGCATCTCATCGCCGGGCTTTGCGCCCGTGTTGTCTCCCATGCGCTTCTGGTACGAGGAAAGCACGATGTTTGCAAGCAAGAGGAAGCCGTTCTTCTCCCGCAAGACCTTTATGACATCCATCTTGCGCCAGGCTTCAGGGTCTTCAAGGTTCTGCAGGCGCTTGTCGTCAAGCTCTATCGCTACAACGTCGGGGCGTTCTGCCTCTATAGCAGCCGTCACCTCTGCCACGCTCTGCTCTGAAATGTGCGCGGTGCCAACCAGCACTATCTGCCTGCCGCCCAGTTCAAGGTGGCGCTGTGTTGCTGTATCCATGTCTGCCACGTCAGTTCTTGCTCACACCGTTTTCAGGCTTCAAGCTCCATTCGGCAAGCCGATATTCAAAAATCATGGGGCTGTTCATGCCAAGCACCTTGGTATAGTTCTCCATGGCAAATTCCTTGCCGCCGAACATATCGTAGTAAAGCCCGAGGTAGAAATACATCTTGCCCTTCTTGTTACCGTTGTCAAGGGCGGCAATCTTCTGGGGCAGGGGCATTTCGCCCGCCTGATCGTGCCAGACGCGCAGCATGGCATACTCTATGGAGCTCCTGTCCATTTTGCGCAGGATTTTATCGCTGAACTTCTTCGCTTCCAGCTTATTTCCTTCCATATAATAGCAATAAGTTATCATGAGCGGGTAAGAAATATTCTGTCCCTTGTCAAACTCATAGCATTTCTGGAATGCCGCGCGGGCACGCGCCCACTGCTTTTCGTGCAGGGCTAGCACACCGATGCTTTCATAGGCATAGTAATAATCGGGGTTGCACTTAATGACATTCAGATAATCTTCAAGCGCCTTGCTCACCATATCCTGTTCGTCATAGAGCCCGCCGCGATAGGCATAGGCAAGGAAGTACGAAGGCTGCATGCCGATTGCCTTGGTCCACTCCCGCTCTGCCGCGTCGAAGTGCCCCAGCTTGCATTCATACATACCGTAGTCGAGCACGTAATTGTAGTTTTCGCCGTCATATTTTATTGCCTGCTGCACATAGTCGCTCGCAATCTTGTACTGGCTGTTTGCAGATGCCAGCTTTGCAAGGTAGGCATAGGCGGGCGCGTAGGTGGGATTTTTTTCAAGAATCTTCTTGAAGGAAGCCTCTGCCTCCTTGTCCATGGAAGGATTTTTGCTGCCGAGGAAGTAGTCAGACTGTCCAAGCCCGAAGAGGGCATCTTCGTTCTCAGGCTCACGCACGAGCGCTCGCTGATAGTACTGGCGGGCAAGGCTGTAGTTCTTCTTGTCAAAAGCGCTCTCCGCAAGGCCTATGTTCGCGCGGACGTTGTACTGGTCTTTTGCAAGCAGGGTCTTGAGCTGCTTTGTCTGCTCCGTCGTGTTTCCCTGCAGGCGGGCAATGTAGGCAAGCAGCTCTACGACATCCTCGTTGCCCGGCTCCCGCTTGTCCAAATCCTCGCAGATTGCCTTTGCTTCCGCAAGCTTGTTGCTGCTCACCAAGAGGGACGCCTTTAAAAGGCACAAATCCGTATCCGTCGCATAATCGGCGGGAACTTCGTCATAGAGACTGAGGGCATCAGCGACGCTTCCCGACTGCAGGACCTGCTGCAGCCTGCGCACAAAATCAGCCTTGGAAAAAGCGGCTGAAAGCTGCGCTTCCGAAGTAGCTGGAGCACGCTCCCTGATATAATCCGCCCAGACTGCCGAGCCGGAAAGGCTTATCGCCACCATTACAGATGCAATGTATTTTTCAAATCGTTTCATACTACCCCACTTCTGTGATTTTCGGAACTTTACCGTTACCATTCAACTAAGTAAACAACGTTTCCCCGAAAAAATTACGCGCCAAAGTCCAATTCCGGCGCTATTTCCATCAATTCCGCAAGCTCCTGCCGCGTGTCTGCGATGAGGCTTGCGGCAAAGTACAGCGCAACCACGGACTCCGTTGTGAGCGCTCCCATGGGCACGGCACCCTCGCGCCAGACATCCGCGCTTGTAGCGTAATCGGAAAAATCAACCACGCTTTCCTGCTGGGAACAGCAGAAAAAGCTCATCCCGTTCCGCCGCCCCTTAAGCAGGAGGGGCTTTAAGGAATAGTCGCTGTTCCGCATATTGCCCGTGCCCGACGCATAGAGCTCCAGAATGACGGTCCTGACGGAAGACGAGGCATCAAGCAGACGCTCCCAGCCCGTCATGGGCAGTCCCGGATACTGGCGGACGACGGCGAGCTTGCGCGCGGCGTCATGCAAGAGGCAGGCAAGCACCTCCCCCTCCGGCTGCGGAACGGAGAGGAACTGCTGGCTCAGCGTGCCGTCAAAGGCATAGAGGGGGCAAGGCATATTCCAGTTGGCAAAGCGCAGTGCCACGCGCTTTCCCCCTTCCCTGCCGGAGCTCAGGTATTTCAGATTGAGCGCGGAATACACATTGCCGCAGTAAGCCACGTAGACGCCGTTTTTCTTTTCCCGCGCAAGCCTGACGGCAAGGTTCACGTTTTCCTTAGCCTCGTTTCCCTCTGCGTCAGACGGCAGGGAGGAAGAGGTCGTCAGCACCACGGGCACCGGAGATGCAGAAAAGAGCCAGAACAGCAGGGCGGCTGTATATGGCAGGGTGTCTGCCCCGTGGGTCACTACGATGCCGTTAGCTGTTCCCCCGTCAAGGCGGCTCTTTATCTCGGCGATAAGGCGCGCCCAGTCGCCGGGCTCAGCCTCCTCGCTGAGCCGGGAGGACACATCTACCAGCTGTACGGGAAAGCTGCCGTTGTCATCGTCGAGCAGGCTGCGGAGGGATTCCGCCGTTCCCGCAACCACCGTGCCGTCCGCAGCCTTCCTCGCGCTGATTGCCCCGCCCATCGTGAGCACAAAGACTATGCTTATGCGGAGCTTATCCTTAATGAGGGCTTTAACCACCTGCGGCTGAGCCCTGCCGCCGGAAGAACGCATCACACAGCCGGTGAGGTATTCCAGCGGCGCCATGTCGCCCTGCCGTAACGCCGCCACGCTCGGCTCCTGCTCCTTGAGCACGGCATCGACAAAGGGCTCCAGCTCCCCCTTTGTGGACAGGAGCGAGAGGAAATGGCTCTTGATGTACTCGGCGACATCGCCCCCTTCATCGAAGATTGCCTGCATGAGCTGCTTTGCCATGCCGCTGTGTATCTTGCCTTCGGCAAGCGACTGCATGATGGCGGCAAATTTATCCGCCGTCAGCCGGCAGAGGCGGATAGAACGGCCGCTCTGGTTCAAGAGCTTCATAAGCTCTCCCGCCATCCAGTGCGCGGCAAGCATGGGCGGAGCGCCGCAGGACACAGCCTTTTCAAAATAGTCTGCGCGGTCCTTTTCCGCGCACAAAAAGAGCGAGCGCAGGCGGGACATACCGTACAGACGGCGGAAGCGTTCGCGGCGCACGACGGGAAGCTCCAAGGCTTCTTCCTCGCCAAAGGCTCCAGGAGCAAAGCTCACCGTCAGTCCCTGCCCGACCGCTTCAAGATGGCAGGTCTGCCCGCTCCGCAGCTGCCATGGCTCCGTAGCGTTGCGCTCCTCGTTCCAGAGCCTGCTTTCCTCTGCAACCTCCGCGCCCGCGGCAAGGACTGCTTCCTGCCGGGAAAGCTCGCTGTTGATAGCCTTGCGCACAAAATTGAAGGAATTGAGGTTCCGCAGTTTGACGGGATGCAGGTGGTTTTCCCCCTCCTTCTCCGTGTCAGAAAGCATCACGTAGGCGTTGCAGCGCACAGAGGCAGCACCCGCTTCGCCCCCCGCAATCTTCAAGTAGGTGAGCAGCGTGTAAAGCTCTTGCAGAAAAAGCTCTGACTCCTCGCCGAGTTCAAAGCCTGTGCCCGTGCGCAAGCGCATGAGCGGACAGCCCGCATAGGTCCAGTCCATGCGCGCCTTCCTGCCCCCCGTGCGGGTAAGCCTGCCGAGGTCTTCCTCTATGCGGATTTCCTCTATAGCGATGCGCTTGGGCTTCTGGTGGAACATAATGTCAAGCGCGCCGCCTTCCGCCACCTTTACCGAAAAACCGGTGAAATGGCGGTCGTCAGGCGGCTCCTGAATTTTTGCGTTCAGATGCTCCAGCACAGCGGACGGGTGCAGGCTAGCACCGACAGCCCTCGAAAAGGCGGCGACCTTCCGCAGCACCGCAGGCTGTACGGAAACCTCTCCGTTCACCTGCAGGGGGGCATTATTCCTCGCAAGGAATTCCTCTTTTGCCGAATTGATATCCTTCTTCTGCCGTTCATCCTCAGACACGGTAAAGACTCCCGGAACGGCGGACAGGAGCACGCGGACTTCAAGATATATGCAGGACTGGTACATGATTCATCAAACCTACTTATAACAATAAAATTATTAAGGAAATTATACCGTTTTTGCAAAAGCTATGATATAATTGAAGAATAATCAGGTGACTTTTTATTGGAAAAAAGTTGCATGTATTGCAGGAGCAAGCGTGAACAAGCATGACTTTCCCAAAATCCATTTTTATGATCAGGATTTTGTAGATATTTACAACAAGACATGGAACTGGCTGTCTGATTATTGGATCAATGCTGCCACGGAGGACATATCGTCTGACGGTCTCTTCATCTTTCCCGTCGATGGGAAATATATCCTCGACCAATCAGAATCGATATTCTCTTCCTTCTTTCTCGTCTATTCGAACCGCAATTATCCGGCAAATAAAAATATCGACTACTTCTATGCACGGCAGGAGCCTAACGGTGCCATCCGCTGGAAATATGATGCCGCCACAAACCGCCCCCTTCTCGATGAGTCAAATCCGGAAGGAATCGGGCTGCCCCTCTTTGCCTGGGCTGAATACAACCTCTACCACAAGGGCGCAAACAAGCGGCGCATCAAGGACGTTATGCCTGTGCTCCGCAAGTATATGGAATGGATTGAGAGCACGTTCAAGCGGCAGAACGGCTTGTATGCGGTGCCGCACACAAGTTCCACCATGTTCAACTCGCCGCGGGGAGGCACTTACTATCCCATAGACTTCAACAGCTGCATGGCCATCAACGCGGCGCATATGTCCGCGCTGGGAGACATCCTCAACGACAAGGACCTGAGCTTCCAGTACCGAAAGCTCTATTTCAGCCTGAAGACCCGCATCAACAGCCTCATGTGGGATGCCGACACGTGCTTTTACCATGACCTTGATGAAAACGAGCAGAAGCTGCCCCACAAGACCATTGCGGGCTTTTGGCCGCTGCTCGCAGAGCTGCCCAATGCGGACCGCGCGGAAGAGCTCATCGCCCATCTGAACAATCCGAAGACGTTCGGCTCTGACCACCCCTTCCCCACGCTGAGCATGGACCACGAGGCTTTCAGCGAAAACGGCGAAGGCTTCTGCGGCTCCGTCTTTCCCACCTTTGACTTTATGGTCATCAAGGGGCTGGAAAAATACCAGCACTACGACTTTGCGCGGGAATGCGCCATCCGCCACCTCTACTACATTCTGGAGGGCTTAAGCCCTGTGGACAGCTCCAAGAAGGGGGAACTCTACGAGGCATACCTGCCCACAAAGGAAGGCCCCGCAGTCCTCAGTGGCTGTCCAGACTTCCCCAGAAAGCGCTTCCTGCACTTTTTGGGGCTGTCCACCATCGCGCTCATGATAGAGAATGTCATAGGGCTGAGCATCAGCCTGCCGCGCAAGACAGTCGACTGGGTTATCCCGAACCTTGAAATCATGGGCATAGAGAAGCTTTCGCTCAAGCGGAACCTCATCACCATACTGAGCAACAAGAGCAGCCGCGGCTGGGAAATCCAGATGGAAAGCGAAAAGCTGTACTACTTTACCATCAACATCCTGAACCAGAAGAAAAAGACGCTGCCCATTCCCTCGGGCAAGTGTTCCATGCTCATCGACAAGCTCTGAGCGCAGACTTACAAGCTATGCAGTCTCCTCAGGCGGTCATCGAAATCGGCTCCACAGGCATACGCCTGCTGGTTGCCGAAATTACCAAAGATAAAAAGCGAAACATACTCGACAGGAGTGAACTGCCCATCAATCTGGGGCGGGATGTCTTCACCACGGGCATAATCAGCAGGAACACGCTGATTGCCGCCCAGCGCATTCTGAACCGCTTTGGCGAACAGCTGGCAGGCTACGGCATAAGCCGCGAAGACACCACCGTGCTCGGCACAAGCGCGGTGCGGGAGGCGCTGAACCGAGACCCCTTCGTTGACCGCATCAAGATAACCACAGGCTTCACCGTGCGCGTCATCAACGGCATAGACGAAAACCGCCTGATGTACATAGCCGTTACGGACTGCTTCAAAGACGAAAGCGAGCGCATGAAGCAGAGCAATTCCATCATTCTGGAGATTGCGGGCGGCACCACAGAGATGATGCTGATGGAGAAGGGCAAGATTGTGGGTGCGCACAGCATGAGGCTTGGCACCGTCATCATCGAGCAGCAGATTCGCGCCAGGGCGGGCAAGCTTGACGACGCGCACCGCATCATCGAAGAGTTCCTCCGCAACACAAAGAAGGCGCTAAGCACAGAGACAAACCTTGACAAAGTACAGCAGTTCATCGCGCTCGGCGGGGATATGAAGCGGGCTTCCCTCGCCGTGGGGCACTTCATCTCCACCTTCCTCTGGGAAATAAAGCGCGCTGATTTTGAGAAATTCGTAGACGAAATACAGGGCTACACCGAGGAAGAATGCGTGGCTCGCTTTAAGCTCAGTTACAGCGAGGCAAAGACCTTCCAGATTTCCCTGCTTGCCTACCGGCTCTTTGTGAAGCTCACCAACGCGAAGTCAATCATCGTACCAGAAACGACAATCCGCGAGGGTCTGCTCATCAGCCAGATGAGGGAGCCGAAGAAATCCATCCTGTCTGGCTTTTCCGAACAGATCATCGCGAGCGCCACCACCCTGCTCCGCAAATATCAGGGGGACGAAAACCACGCGCAGTACGTGCGGGAAACAAGCCTCAGGCTCTACGATGCCATGGAAAAGGAGCTGGGACTGCCCGAGCGCGCCAGTATGCTGCTTGAAGTGAGCGCCATCCTGCACGATATAGGTATGTTCATCCGCGCCGAAGACCACAACATCCACTCAAAGTACATCATCATGCACAGCGAGATTTTCGGGCTGAGCCTTGACGAGGTGTCGCTCATCGCCCAGATTGCCGCCTACCACAAGGGGGGCAGGATGCCGCAGAACGATCCCGAAATAAAGCTTCTGCCGCGCGAAAGCAGGCTGACAATACTCAAGCTGAGCGCCATCCTGCGCGTTGCCGACGCGCTTGACAGGAGCCACAAGCAGCAGCTGGGCAATTTCAACATCAGCTTTGCAAAGGACAGCATCACCATACGCATCAAAGACCACCACAGCCTGAGCCTTGAAAAACTCGCTATGAAGGAAAAAGGCGACCTGTTTGAAAACGTCTTTGGCTATACCATCGTCATCGTATAAAGGGGGAAGGAATCGTTTATGGCAGACAGATTTTTCAACAGGGAGCTAAGCTGGATAGAGTTCAATGCCCGCGTGCTGCATGAGGCGTGCCGCAAAGACCTGCCGCTCATGGAACGGCTTAAGTTTCTCGGCATAGTTTCCAGCAACTTTGACGAATTCTTTCAGGTGCGCGTGGCATCCATAAAACGCGCCGTCCTCAGGGAACAGGTACCGTCCACCCTGCTCAAAAAAATTTCCCAGCGCTGCCACGAGCTCACCGAAATGCAGTACAACACGCTGATGAATGACGTGCTTCCCGCGCTCACGCAGAAGGGCATCTGCTACGTGGGGGCGGAAAACTACACCGCAAATCAGAAGTCGCACACCGAAAGCCTCTTCCGCAGCGAGATATTCCCCGTGCTCACTCCCCTGCGCACCGATGCAAGCGAATTTCCCCACATCGGCAATATGCGCCTCCATGCAGCATTCCTCCTGGAGCCCCTGCCCGGCGTGCACATACAGCAGAACCCGCTTATGGCAAAAGCGGGGGAAGACCAGATAGCCCTCGTGCCGCTTCCCCCAAGCATTCCCCGCATCGTCTGGCTCCCCGGCAGCGGGGCAAGCAAGTACTTTACCGTGCTTGACGACATCATCCCTCTCTACGGCAGGGAGCTTTTCCCCGGTTACGCCGTCAAGGAGACAATGCTCTTCCAGATTGCCCGCGATGCAGATTTCGGCGTTGACGAGGAAGCAGGGGACAAGTTCATAGAGGCGATGGAAGAGGTGCTCGTCAAAAGGCAGTCATCTTTCGCCGTGCGCATGGTCTGCAACACGAGCAGCCCCACCTTGCTCAGTCGCCTCAAGGACAAGCTTCGCCTTTCCGCCGACGACATCTACCGCGTGAACGGGCTGATTGACCCCAGCACGCTGATGGAGCTGGCTTCCATGGAAGAGGCACAGGCATATCTGTACCCGGAATGGAAGAACTTCTATCCTGCGGACCTGCCGGAGGAAGGCAGTTACTGGAACACGCTCAGGCAGAAGGACGTGCTGCTCAACGTTCCCTACGAAAGCTATGAGCCTGTCGTCAAATTCATCCGCGATGCCGCACGGGACGAGCAGGTGCTCGCCATCAAGATGACGCTTTACCGCACGGGCAGCAAAAGCCCCATCATTCAGGCGCTCAAAGAGGCTGCGCAGAACGGCAAGCAGGTGACGGTATTCGTGGAACTCAAGGCGCGTTTTGACGAACAGCGCAATATCTCCGGTTCTGAGGAACTGGAAAACGCAGGCGTTATCGTCATCAGGGGGGTGATGAACTTCAAGGTCCACGCAAAGATCTGCCTTGTCATACGGCGGGAAAGCGACGGCATCAGGCGCTACCTGCACATCAGCACGGGCAACTACAATCCCAAGACGGCAAAGCTCTATCAGGACTTTTCCCTCTTTACCTCTAATCCTGAGCTCGCGGGCGACGCGACCATGTTCTTCAACGTCATCTCCGGCTACAGCACGCTGTTACCCATGCACTCCCTTTTCATGGCGCCGGTCACGCTCAAATCACGGCTTCTGGAACTGATTGACCGCGAGATACAGCTGCACAGCGCGGAAAACCCGGGACTGATTGTGGCAAAGATGAACAGCCTCTGCCATCCAGAGATAGTGGAAGCGCTCTACCGCGCCTCCCATGCGGGGGTAAAAATCATGCTCAACATCCGTGGCATCTGCACGCTCATACCGGGCAAAAAGCGGCTCAGCGAAAGCATCACGGTGCTGAGCGTCATAGACCGCTATCTGGAACACAGCCGCATCTTCTACTTCCGCAACGGCGGTTCCGAAGAGCTGTATCTAAGCAGCGCGGACTGGATGGAGCGGAACCTCGACAGGCGCATAGAACTCATGTTCCCCGTCACCGATGCGGCTGCGTTCAAAATAGTCAAGGAAACGCTCTTCCTCTACTTTCAGGACAACACGCACAGCCACACGCTCCAAAGCAACGGCATCTGGACCGCAAACAGCCCCGCCGAAAAAGAGCAGGCAGTGCGCGTGCAGGAGGCGCTCTACAAGAAGTACAAGAAGCGCAGCGAGGCAAAGAAATCAGAGCCCGCCACGGAATTCATCATACGGAGGAAAAATTAAGGCTTTTTTGACCGGCCCGTTTACTAAAAACGCCCACCAGGACCGCCGCCTAAGCTTGCACCAAGCGCATATACAGATGCTCCCGATGACACCGTGATTATTCCCTTAGAACTACCACCGCTAACTGAGGGAAGCGTGGTATACAAGCCCTTGTAGTTGCTACCGCCGCTTGCCGTTACACCAGAATAAATGCTATATGTGCCTGTGCCGATTTGCGGAGTCGAAAGCGTGATGATAGAATAGCCTGAGGCAACAGAAGGTATTGTAAACGCAAAGACCACACCACCAGAGCCATTTTTGATTGCCATAGTGCTGCCTGCAGAGCCTGCGTAGCCAGAGCCGAGCACAAAGACCTTCTGCGAAGACGAGCCAGTCGCAGCATAATTATGGGAAGAGCCGCTTATGCCCGCCGCAACACCGCCCGTAAAATTCAGAGAGCCATCACAATCAAAACCATCCTCGCTACCCGTAGGTGCAACAGTGACGATGGTACCACCAGAAATGTTGATATCGCCGTTAGAATCTATAGCATCCCCCTGTTTAGAATACAAGTAGAGATTTCCCCCCGAAATATTGACATAGCCATACGTGCTGTAGCTTGCGTTGAGCGAGTCATCGGTGGTTTGAATGTCAAAAGTACCGCCACTGATAATGACACCATTCTTGCCTTCAATGCCTTCCGGGGAGCAGGATTCTGTTTTTGTTTCTGTCGTTCCATCATATTTCGTATAGGTGATGGTGCCGCTTCGGTCCGAGTCCACAACGGTATCGGTAGTGGTAATAGAGAAGGTTCCTCCCGTAATATAAACGACAGGGTTAGGATCGTCATTTGTATCGCTCGTTTCTGCATCTTCATCTATATCCCATTTAGCGCTTATAGCTTTTCCTGTCGTCTTGATGGTGATATTTCCACCAGTAATATAGATAAAACCTTCACCGGGGGCTGATTCATCCCCTTCCACGATGATACCTCGACTGTTATTGTTCTTGTGACTCGTATGTGAAGTGGTTCCTTTCAAATCCAGAGTGCCACCATCCATCACAAAGCCATTCTGACTCCGTATACAACTCAAACCTGCGTTGTCCACTGAAATAGTTCCCCCAAAGAGGCGGATATAATCCTCTGAGTAAATACCATGTGCATATTTTTCACTCACCGAGAGTGTTCCAGAACCGCTTATGAGAAGCGGCGCCTTGCTAAAAAGTGTTCCCTTTGCTTTATTGCCGCTGGAACTATAATCTATTCCGTAACTGCGCCCATCCGTAAGGCTGTTCGTGCCGCTAAGGACGAGGTAGGTTTGTTTTGTCTTTTTCACATTGATACACGGATAATTACCGCTTTTTATGCTTACCCCATTCAAATCAAGCTCTATGGCATAACTCTCATTTCCCTTTATTTCTAAGTCGCCTGCCGATAATGTTCCTGTAATGGTAAGTTCCGTATTTTTCGTAGAAGCTGAAGCATCAATGGATATATGGCCATTCTCGTTTTTGATGGTGATATTGTCCGTCATAGTTGCCTTTGATGTACTTGCTGCTGTAGAGGAAGAAGAATTTACTGACCATGAACACGCTGTCGCTGCACTCAAAGTAAGCGAAATATTATTTCCAAAAATGACGCTAGACACATTATCACTTGACTTTACAAGTAATCCTGTATTAACGGACTGACTAATCCGCGCATAGCTCGTACTGCCGGAAGAAAATACGTCATCCGTGCTGCTATCTGAGCTAACAGAAGACGGACACCCTGTAGCCAACAAGCAAAGCAATGCTACACAAAAACAAAATCTCTTCATGTGCGTACTCCTGTTCCTCAGTTTACAGATAAAAAAAAGAAATTTCAAATTATTTTTTTGTTAGAAAGATAAAAACTTTGTTATGCTTTATAACAATCAAGTCGCTTCGCTGTGGCTTAAAAGGAAATGCGGAAATACCCAAACAAAAGTGAAGTTACTATTCTGCCTAGATATTTCCGCATAATGGATGTTTTGGAACGAGATAGCATAACCATAACACATGAAAAGTAATAAAAGCGTTACAGTTCGCTAATTTTTCACAAAATATACCGCGTTTTTATTATTTTCCTAGAAGCTCTGCCGCCAGGAACTCCGCCTTCGTGACCGGCGCGGAGTAGTAGCTGCCCTGCAAGGTAGTCACGGGCATAGAGCGCAGCACGTCGCGGATTTCCTTGCTTGCAACGCCACTCACGTTGACGTGCTTCACGCAGGTGGCTGCCATCTTGGTCAGGTATTCCAGTCGCGGTCGCGCTTGTTTTCCTCAATGCCGCCCGTAAAGCGGGTGTCCATGCACACCGCGTCCACAGGGGCGCCTTTCAGGAAAAGAATTGAATCCGTACCGCTTCCAAAGCTGTCAATAATCGCAAGGATGCCCTTCTGGTGCAGGCTCTCTATAATAGTACAAAGCCGCTCAATCCCCACATAGCGGCAGTCCGCCGTAAACTTAAGGCTCAGCTGTGCGGGAGGAAATCCCGACTCAGAAAGGATATGCAGCAGGTTGTCGATAAAGTAGTCGGATTCAAGCTGGATGCGGTAGATGTTTATGCAGAGCAAAAAGCCAGGCTTCCTCTTGTTGAGTTCCACCGCGTCAGAAAGCGCCGTGTGCAGGATAAAATCCCCCAGCTCCTCAAAGAGGAAGTCGCGTTCCAGAACGGGCATAAACTCAGAGGCAGGAATGGTGCCGTATTTTTCATCCTGCCAGCTGATAACGGCTTCCGCACCTGTGCACTTTTCCGTTGCGGCAGAGATAACGGGTTCATACAGAAGCGAAAAGCCCGTGCAGCCCTCAATGACGCAGGTGCGGATGGTGTCCATAAGCTCAAGCGCCTTAGAGCTTTCATAGTTGATACTGCCGTTAAAGTCAACAAGCTCGCCGTGCTTTGTTTCCTTGGATTCCTCGTAGGCATAGCTCAAGCAGGCATAGACGGTGTCCGCGCTGACCTCCGCCCCGTGCGTCGTGATGAGCCCTCCGTTTGCCGAGAGGATGCTCTTTACGCCGTTCACCTGAATGCCCCGCTGCATACGGTAATGAATCATATCGTAGATGGCGGCGACCTCTTCGCGCGTAAGGGTTTCTGACAGGATGGCAAAGGTTGCGCCGTCAGTGCGGAACACCTCGCCGCGCTCCTTGACGATTTCCTGAATGAGCCACGCCGTCTCCTGCAGGATGCGGTTTCCGTAAGAATAGCCGTTCTTCTGGTTGATTGCCGCCATGCGGCTTATGCCCACCTGCAAGGACACGGTGTCCTTCCCCGCGTTCATCAGCGCCGTGAGCTTTTCGCGGTAGGCAAGCTTGTTCGGCAGAACCGTCACCGGGTCGGTGGATTCCGTTATGCCCTGATTGACGAGCATACCGCCTATCATAATCGAACTCATCATCAAGAATCTGCCTGTACTTGGGATCCATCTTTACTTCTGTTGTCTTGTCCATATATATCTCCTGTTCTGTTACCGGATCAAGCTGCCAAGCGTGGCGAACAGTTTGTCTGCCTCAATTGGTTTTGAAAGGTGCGCATTCATGCCTGCCTGCAGGCTCCGCTGCACGTCTTCATCAAAAGCGTTTGCCGTAAGCGCGATGATGGGAATGGTCTTTGCGTCATCGGTGCCGCACCTGCGGATTTCCGCCGTAGCGGTAAGCCCGTCCATCACGGGCATACGCATATCCATAAGGATTGCATCGTAGTAGCCGGCAGGATGTGACTTGAACATTTCGAGCGCAATCTGCCCGTTCTGGGCAATCTCGCTCTGCACGTCCTGCATTTCAAGCGTCATCTGCAGGATTTCGGCATTGATGCTCATATCCTCCGCAACGAGGATGCGCCTGCCTGTCAAGTCAGCGGCTTCCTTTTCGCGGATTTCGCGGGTCACTTCAATGCCGTCCTGCTCGGGCATTTTCCAGTCAACAAAGATAAGGTTGTATGCCTCATGGCGTGCGTACTTAAGCTTGATGTTCTCAAGCGCCGCTTTGCCGCTCAGCACAGTCTCCACAGAGATGCCTATCTCTTCCATCACGATTCTTGCGTGATCGCAGGCGACGGGGTCATCGTCAATGACGAGCACCTTCATATTCTGGAGTATCACCTTGTTAGCCCCGTTGCCCTTGCGCGCGCTGTTCCTGAGCGTTACATTCACCGTGAACGTAGAGCAAACGCCCTTCTCGCTTTCCACAGAGATGTTGCCGTTCATCATCTCCACGATGTTCTTGGTGATTGCCATGCCAAGTCCCGTGCTGCCGTACTTGTTCGTCGCGCTCTCATTCTCCTGACTGAACGCCTCGAAAATCTTCGGCAGATAGGATTTATCCATACCGATTCCCGTGTCCGCCATGACAAAGCGGAGCGTGCTCTGCCCTTCAAACAGGGCGGTGCGCTCCACGCTGAAGCTCACCGTGCCGGGGGCGGGGGTAAACTTAACGGCATTCCCCAGTATATTGATGATGACCTGCTTGAGCTTCATATCATCGCCAATGTAGTAATCATCCACGGGCGAAAGGATGCGGCACTCGTACTGCAAGCCGCGGTCCTGACACTGGGAGTTTATCATCGTGTTTATCTGCTCAAGCATTCCGCTGAACGAGAACTCCTCATTCTTGAGCGTCATCCGTCCGCTTTCAATGCGGCTCATATCAAGGATGTCGTTGATGAGCCCCAACAGGTGCCGCGCGCTGCCGCCGATTTTCTCCAGATGCTCGCGCGTGTCTGGCGGCAGCTTGGGATTTTTGAGCGCGATGTTGTCCAGCCCTATGATTGCGTTCATAGGGGTGCGGATTTCGTGGCTCATCGAAGAAAGGAACGCCGTCTTTGCCACGTTTGCCTGATTTGCCGCATCAAGCGCAATCCTGAGCTGCTCGTTGAGCGCAATCTGTTCTTTCTGTATTTCGGTGTTGTCGCTTTTGAGCAGGATGTAAAAGCGTGCCTCCGGGTCTATGCTGAAAAAGTCGAACTGCTTATAATACGTCTCGCCGCCCATCTCGATTGCGATGTTCGCGACATAAGGCTCCCTCTGCTTGAGCTCCCGCTCGATTGTTTCAAGAGAAAGGCTCTTTGCCGCCTCATCCTTTTGCTGCTCTGTTCCCTGCAAAACAGGACGCACCTGCGTATCAAGGTAATTCTGGTAGCTTCCGTTCAGGCTGGTGGGGAAGATGCTCCCGTGCTTTATCCGTGCCGCCTCGCCAATCGTCACGCCGTAGGTGCCGTCCACAAGGTATGCCACCATATCGAACTGCTGTGCAAGGATTTTGTTCATCAGCGTGTCGCCCACTTTCCGCGCGTTGCATTCCTGCTCGGTGATGAATGCCACCATATCCCCCGTGAGCGGGTGCTGGGTAATTGCGGCGGTAAAGCTCACAAAGCAGGAGCGTCCGTTCGTTCATCTGGTAGAAGCTGTTGCCGAGGTTTGAATACACGGAACGCAGCCGCTCTTCATGCTCTTTGAGCGCGGTCACATCGGCATACGTGCAGTAGATGTAGTGCTCGCCAAAATCATCGATAAAAGCATAATGCACCTTGCACCAGATTTTGTTCCGCTTTGCGGTGAATTTCTGTATGATGAGGGAGGAGGAGCCGTCGTAGGCGACGCGGTGCTCGAACATGCTGCGCACAAGGGGGCGGTCTTCAGGGTAGGTCGCCTTGAAAAAGCCTATGCCGTCTATCAGATCCATAGCCTCTGAAACCGTGCATTCCATCATCGCGGCAAATTCTTCGGAAACAAACACGGGCTCCAAGTGTCCGTCATCGTGCTTCTGGATGAGGACGGCGTTGTTTCCCATCTGCTGTATGTTGCGCAAAAAGTGGTCGCGCGAGTCTTGGGAAGCATAATTGGTGATGTTCGTAAGCCAGAATCCGGCGTAGGGCTTGGGCAGCCCTTCGATGGGCTCAAAGAACAGGTGCAGGTTCACCATGGGCATATAGGTAACGAAGGCAAAATCTCATTCTTCCATCGTTTTGCTTATAAAGTGAAGCTTTCCCTCGTCATCTTTATACCTGCTTAATTTATTGGTGTCATTCGTAAGCGATTTTGTCAAGTTAAGCACCTAAAAATTTAGGGACTTT
>ERZ842401.1097-NODE-1097-length-39657-cov-29.139033_pt1 | contig 39657 bp, 31 predicted proteins | sample MGYA00521270_ERZ842401 | MGnify/ENA primary metagenome ERZ842401 (study PRJEB31892, sample SAMEA3878208) | bioreactor metagenome | biome: Moose rumen | place: Sweden | collected 2011-10 | study: EMG produced TPA metagenomics assembly of the PRJEB12797 data set...
TGTGCTGAATGGCGCAGGTGAGGATAGCCTCAGCATCATTGGCATCATTTTTCATGCGGGAGTTTTTCAGGAATTTCTTCGTATGCTTAGGGGCAATCAACTTGACGGAGAACCCCTCATTTTGAAATTCCCTTCCCCAGTGATGACTTGCAGAGCATGCCTCCATAACAATCAGAGAGTCTTTACTACCAAACTGGACAACGCTTTCCTGGAACTTAGCCCGGGTGAACTTGTACTGCTTCGGCTTGCCCTCACCGTCAGTTCTGGCCACGCAAACCTGGAAGCTGTTCTTGGCGGTGTCGATAGCGATGATGTTCTTAAACTGCTTAACGGTTTCGTTTAGAATTGACATTGTATGGACTCCTCAAATTTTTATCCTGACCATCCCATTGTAGCCGCTTTGCTACCTGGGGTGGGAGGCGTCCATACCATCAGTAGTTGCCAGGCTGGATCAGGCTGCCTGGTTCGTCCTTTTGCATGTAGTTGTCGTCACAGAAGGACATCACATCCCAGGGACAGTACATACTGGCCTTACCGAAAAAGTACCCGTCGTAGTTCTTCCGCACCTCTTCATAAAAGTCTGCAAGTCCGTAGTAGGACAGAACTTCCTGAGTCTCCTCTTGGGTAAAGCCAATTCCCCGTGAAATATCCCCTTTCCCGGTATCCAGAATTGAACAGATCTTAAAATTATTAAGTCCGGTGAAAATGCTTTCCTTGGCTGCCCGCAGACATCCGGTAAGCACCGCCCTTCCCAGATAGGGGTTGGTTTTCAAGGCGTTGCCTAAGAATGAACTGATCACATCAACCATGTCCAGGTAGTAGTTGTTATGGGCTGCCTTGTCGATGGGCACATCATATTCATCGATGAGAAGGATCGGTTTAACCCCATGATGAATGCTGAGCCAGTAGCAGAGTCTTTCCAGAGAGTTCTTGACGGCATTCAGATTTTCCGGATCACAGAGGCTAACTTCGTTTTTAAACCTCTTGAAATCATTAATGGCATCGGTTTTAAGTTTCGCACTGTCAGCAAGATAGTCAAACTCACAGAGCATCTTATATACGACACTGCCCAGCTGGCGGTAGGCCTCGGTAAAATTTTTGCCAAACACCGATTTAAGGGTAATAAATACCACCGGAAACTTTCCCATGTATTCAGTGCAGAATTCTTGGTCTTCAAAGATCTTGGTATTGGCAAACCATTTTTGCTGCCGGGAAAGATCACCCGGATTTTCAGGATCAAGGGACAGAAAGTCGTGGAAGGTGGACATGGTGAGGGTTTTGCCAAAGCGTCTTGGTCTGGTGATGAGCATCACCTTTGATGTGTTTTCTTTAAAAACAGTTCTTAAAAAGAGGGTCTTATCTACGTAATAACTGTTGCTTTCTATTAATTCGTGAAATAATTCGGCACCCACATCTATAGATTTCAGCATTCTGGTTACCTCGGATCTGACTGTTGCTTATAATAAAGATCTTGGATAAGGATTAGTAGCTTACGCCTATTTGAAGCGGTATAACCTCCTCCCTGATAATTTTCTCAAGTTCGCTGACCATGTTTACTTTTGCCTTTAGCTTTTTAAGTGGCTCTGGAGTGCTTTCCCTATATTTTTCGTAGTCAAGTCTGTTCTTAAGATCGCTGATATTCGGGATAGTGCCATTCCGGTGATTTTCTAACGCATGCTGAACCGCATCTTTGTCCACAAACCATTTCTGGGAAAAAGTTTCAGCTATCCTGGTAACCAGATCATTTTTCATATCAATGAAGATTTCAGAAATATTCCTTCCCTTGTATGCGGCCTTGTCTTTCTCAATTCCTTCAAGGATCTGATACATGAGGTGAGCGAGTTTTGCATTTGATTTGCTGAACTCGGCAATGAAGCTGCGGATTTCCGCAATTTTGGATCTGAAGTCCTCCTCACTGTCTTCCTCCAGTGACGAGACCATGTTCTGGATCAGACTGATAATATATTCGTAGTCTATGGTAACCTGGCAGTACGCAATGGGCTCATAGTCCGTGTCAACAGGAGTTGGCTCCCCGCCGTCACCACTGTCACCTCCCGGCACAGGCCTAGGCTCACCATCAGACTTGAACTCCTCAATTATATTGCGGAAATGAGCAGCATACTCTTCATATTCCCTTTCGGACATTCCATAATCTTCAAGGCTTTTACCTTCAAATTTGGTGTAACATCTTAATTGCGTCAGCAGTGAATCAAACTTCTTAAAGCGGTTAATGAATAGGATCTTTTCTTTTTTGGAGAACCCGGGGATGACGTCAGGCGTGACTGCCACGCTACGCAGATCCGCCACGGACGATATAAAAGCCGCTTCTGTCTCATCCCAGTCGCCAGCCACGGCTTTGCCAATGCCTCCTGCTGAAAACAGCTTCAGGGCATCATCAACGGCTGTTTTGAACTCTTCATGTGCCTGGAATGTGACTATCTGCCCGTATTTCTTTCTCCGGTCAAAGAGGCGGTTGGTTCTGGACAGTGCCTGGATTATGTCGTGGGACTGCATCGGTGGCCGGTCTATGAAGAGAGTCGACAGACACGGAGCGTCAAAACCGGTGAGCAACCGGTCAACTACAATAACGAGATCCAGTTGCTCATTTCTTGCCTTGTACCTGTCAATCTTTCTCGCAAGCCGGTCATTTAGGTTGGTGTTGTAAGCGCTAATCTGTTCGATGCCGTAGTGGGTGCCGAACATCATGTTGTAGTCGTTCAGGGACTCGCTCATCTTGTCCTGATTCACATGGGAGCATTCGTCATTTTCAGTGACCGAATAGGTGATGGCGAATTTGGGAAAGTCCGGAAGGATCTTCAGTATCCTATCGTTTATCCTGATTTTGCCTTCTCTGTTTTTGATCTGCCTCAGAAGTTCATAATATCTCTGGGCTCTCTTGATGGAGGTGGTGGTCAGAATGGCCTCGTAGGTTTTCCCTCTGCCATTCTCGATGCCAAACTTGACGTTGGACTGGTTGAGGATGGTGTTAAGGACAGTGAGCATGTGATTTTCACTTTCGTAATCCGGCAGTTCTCCGTCCTCGGCACTGTCGAGATACTCAATCATGAAGCCGAGCACAGCATCATCATGAACGGCATCCTTGATGGTGTATTTATGGAGGGGCGGCTCATCCTGAATGGTTTTGTTCCCGGTGCCGTCTCTGGTCATGCTGTTTCGGTTTCCGTACAGGGATCCGGTGGTCCTGGGCAAATCGCCCATTTGCGGATAAGGATTCTCGGCGAATCTCGGAGTCCCGGTAAAACCGTACCAAAGGGATCCGCTGAAAAATTTCTCGAATTCCCTCTTGGTTTTGGGGGTGATGGTCCTGTGGCACTCATCAACAACAAAGGCTACCTTCAGATCTCTGATTTTCTTGTATTTCGGGTGAGATTCAGTAAGGCGGCGGCCAATCATGATCTGCATTTTCTGGATAGTGGTGACGATCATCTGGCGTTCATCATTGCCCAGTTTTTTTATAAGATCGGTAACGTTATCCGTTTCATCCACATCTATCTTGTCGTTGTCCGCATATGACTGGAAGGCCATTTTGGTCTGATTGTCAAGATCCCTCCTGTCGATCAGGAAAACAGTCTTCTCAATGGAGGGGATATCAATCAGCAGATTCCTTGTCGCTTTGTATGAGGTCATGGTTTTCCCGGAACCGGTGGTATGCCATATATAGCCGGATCTGCCCCTTCTGGATGCGGACCTCATGGCCTCTATTGCGTGGATCTGGTAAGGCCGCAGGAGCAACAGTCTTTTAGCGTCATTGTCCAGGACGGTGTATTTGGAGACCATTTCATGGGCTTGAGGGATCCTCAGAACCTTCTTTGCAAAGTCGAGATAGTCATGAACAGGTTTGTTGTCAGCATCTAGCCAGCATGATATGAATTTCTCATTCAGTTCGGTGTCCCTTGCTGCACTGAAGTAGCAGGTCTTGGCGGCATTACTGACAACAAACATCTGAACTGCCGAAAAAATTCCTTTAAATTTTCCTTCGGCAATGTACTTTTTGATTTGACGGAACCCGTCCATATAAGAATGTTCACGGTTTTTGAGCTCAATATGGATCATGGGAAGACCGTTGATCAGCAGCGTCACATCAAAGCGACGGTCTCTGGAGGAAAGATTATTCTCTCTATTCTCTTTCAAAGCCTGATACTGGTTGATCACCTGGTAAACACTTGTTCCGCCGGAGATGTGCTCCTGGTTTAGAACCGTCAGATGTAAAGTGTCGTTGCCGCGTTGGACATGAACCTGGACAAGACCGCTTTCCCCCACGAGCCATTTGCCAGCTTCATAGAATGAAGCGAAGGAAATCTGATTCTTAACCTGTTCAAATTCTGAATCTGAAAGAGGCTGATCGTTAAGCTTTGCTTTGTTGTTTTGTTCGAGGATTTGTTTGAAGTTAGTCCAGAGATCATACTCTGTTTTTAAATCTTCGCGGTACTCCCATTGCGAATCTCCGAGACAAAGCTGATTTATTAAATTATTTTCAATTGTTGATTCTAGTTCAGCCATTTCGAGGATCCTATGCAAACATAATTTGAACGAAATATTGTATTTTTGCTGATTTCAGAGCATAGCACTTACGCTGATGAAGGGTAATGTGGTTATCGATGTTGGTAATAAAACTACCAATTCTTCTTTGCTCATCTTCTGAAACTGGTAGAGTAATCTCTAAATTTGAAAGGTCATTTGAGTTTATTGCAGGATAACTCGTTCCTGTGCAATTATCCAAAACCACCTTAACAAAACAATCTGTCTGCAGAAAACACATAAGAAACTGCTCTTTTATCTTCGGTCTCAGCTGCGCATATCCAGTAGAAAAAACATGGTTAGTATCAGGCTTTACAAACAAATAGTTATTTCTTTGATATGGTCTTACAGTTTGGAAGAATACATCACCCGTCTGTGCCAATCTTTGCGCCCTTGATGGTGCTGTATCCATTGGATCTGTTCTGTGAGATATTATTTCCGTTCCGACATCAGATTCTAAGTCAACATACTCAAATCAAAGATCTCTGGCAGTTCAGATTTTGGATTGAAATCCGCAACTTCATATAACTTACTCTGTTCCCAAGTGAATATGCGTACTTTGCAGATGTTTGCCTGTTGAAACAAGACTGTCTATATCGTCAAACGCATTTTCTATTCGTTCTTGGTGATACTGAAAATATCCATTATAAATTTCGTTTGTGATACCTAGTTTATCCCATTCCTGTAAGACATCTCCTGTAAATCTGTTCTTAAATTTAGCATAATGTTCAAGCAAATAAATAAAAAACAACATTTCATCATCAATTTGGGATAGCTTCATTATTCACCTCGTATATAAATTGAATTACCAGGGTCACCTGTAACAACTTCGCTTTCCCAAATATCAAATATTCCATAGCACCCGAATGAAGATAAACCATTTTCAGGATCTTCTAATAATTTATGAGTTTTTGATGTAACAAATCGTCTAAGCGCTTCCATACGATCAAAACCGTACTTTTCCATCATTAAATCTGTTACCGCATGATCATAATAATAAAGGATATTAGGAAATTGCTTAATCATAGTACAATTAACTCTTTCCATGATAATACAGAAATTGCTTTCTCAGTTTCTAAGGTCCACTGATCTTTAAAATGCATAGGTAAAAGGAGTTTAAGAGCAATATCGTCATCATAGGTACCTGCGATGTATTGATTAATTACATCTACGGTTCTATCATTAGCTACTGGTCCTGTGATAATATCATAGTTGCATTCAAAATTTAAATCAGTACGAAACTTTAAACCAGTTTTAACCAACTAATGTCCGCACTACTAAATTTTAAAATTGATAATTGATCAAGATCCTTGTCTCTAATTTCATACACTGAAATTACAGGTTTTCCAAATTGTCTTACATTTGTAATACGTTTAGCCCATTTCTCTGATTGGGAAAAATCAGTTGTAGTATAAAAACCTGCCCCAAAATCCAGTGATCTTCTAGAGTAACGTAAAGCTGGCTGTTTTACCTCTACATTACTGCCATGGAATAGTATCATGCAAAGCAACTCCAGCATTTCAAATAAATCTGAAAGCAGTTATATTTATTATTATAAACGTAGTGCATGTAAATTGAGTATCTAATATATTTATTTATCTGAGGGAATCATGTTTTGAAGAATAAATTGTTTTGCTGAAACAAGCGCGGAAATCGGCTCAAAATCAGGTGATCAAATAAATAAAAACCGGTTACTTTAATATACCAAAGCAATTTTATGAATTTAGTCACATTTTTCAATCGGCCTTCATGGTCACCCGATTTTGGGCTAGGCAACGGAGTACCTTCTCGTCCGGGTGCTCACGGATTCAGATCTCATTAAAGTTGAGAAATCTGATCTGATGTCAGTCCGGTGTATTTTGAGATCAGAGTTACATCCACGCCATCTTCCTTCATCCGTCTGGCATTGTCACGCTTATTCTTCTCTATTCCCTCTTCTATTCCTTCTTCTATTCCCTCTTTCTTTCCTATTCTTTTAGCTGCTTCCAATTGCGTGATTTCGTCCCTTCGAGCGTCTTCACGCATACGGATCTTTTCCTTCTCTGTTGGATCTGACATGATAAGTTTCATAGTCTTTACCGCCTCTTTTATACTGTGATTGGTGATGTTATTTAATTCTTCCCACGAGCCAGCTTTAAATGCCATCGCCCATTCAACAAGTCCCTGTTTCTTTTGATCTTCAGTTGCTATGCCTATTTGGGTGAGATCCATAACGATGAATTGGAGTTTATCCGTATAAGGATATCCATATTCATCCTTCAGAATATATTTGGCGAAGAAACATTTATGCTCTGGGAAAAGTGAGCAATCCATGATGGAAATCTGAATCACAGGTTCAAGGTCTGAATAGGAAAATTTACCATGGATCTGATCCGCAATTTGTCTGCAGGCGTAAACCAGAGTGCGATTGGTCCAGTGTTCAAACTTCCTGACCTGAACTTCAACAAGAATGTAGGTGTTGTTGTTCATATGGACTTTCAAATCTAGGACCGTCAGTTTTGAATCAAAAACCTCTGAATACTGCATTGGATTTTGCACTTCTATCTGCTTAATGCTTGACTCAGGTATATTCAGCATAACCGAGAGCAGTCCTTGCAGGGCATAAAGATTTCTAGTAAACACCATGTGGAAAAGGAGGTCGTTAGTTAATGAAATATAATCTGTTTCTTGTTGATTCATATAATTTTCCGTATTTTATCAATCTCAACGAATTGATAAGAATAAAATAAGTGCAAAATCTAAACAAACATATTATGGAGAAAATATTTCTTTGCGTTTTTCAGAGCGTCGCACTTACGCTGATGAAGGGTAATAAGACTGTCCAAGTTTGAGAAAAAATGACCAATTTTTCGCTGTTCATCTATATGTGGTATTGGAATTGGCATTTCAAAAAACACGCTGTCCTTTATGGCAAATCGATCAGATCTAGCACCAGTGTCACCATTGAAAAACATAAACTTATGCCATTTACTACTCTTGAAAAACCATTCAACATATTCCTCATCAACGTCATGAGTCCTAAAAACGCTATAAAGAGGAGACATGACACCTGATCTGCCTAATTTATTGCGATTTATCGGACCAACTGGTGCTGATGTCGAGATTCTTGGGTTATAAACGAAATCATTATTCTCGACTATGTAGTACCCATCAATATTTTCCAAATTGGAAATATTATGATCGAAAAAGTCCTTTTGACTTATAATCCCAAACTCTGCTGAATTCGTCAGTGTTTCTACATATAGTGTGCCACTATTTTTCGTGGTTACTTTATTTGCTATGTCTTTTAACTTGCGCTGTTCCCAAGGGTCTGTAAAGCTCTTAAATCTTAATTCTGGAAATATTTCACCATCTTTCGGGAATAATTTTTCAAGAAATGATTTTTTAACAAGCTTCAAACTCTCACACTTACGCTGATTAAGGGTAATAAGGATGTCTAACGATTTAAAAAATGAACCAACCATTTGTTGCTCAACAAAATTACTAGGTACATTTAACGAGGTTTCAAAGAAATCTTTTGATGCTATATTTAGCAAACCATGATTTCTAGCCCCCTCAGCTGCAATTGATTGAATCCCTTTATGCCACAAATTTGTTTCGTAATATGAAACAAGAAAATCAGATGATGTTTTCTCTTCATTTACTATTTTGAAAACAATGTAAAGTGTTGATAATACGCCTTTTTCATACCTATCAAGGCGTTTAATAGCACCCCATTCAGCATCGTTTGATGTGCTTTTGTTATATGCAAATTCTCCTTTTTTAATCAGGTAGTAGCCACTAACATCCTTGCTTGCAATTCTTTTATCAAAGAATTCATTTTGATCAATAAGTCCGTACTGAGCAGATATCGTTAATGGGAGGTTAGACTCCAAATTGCCATTTTTTCTGGTTATCCTTTCGACTAAATCTCCCAACTTACGCTGTTCCCAAGGGTCAGTGAAACCTTTAATTCTTATCTTAGGGTATGTTCTCATTTCAGATGCCCTCCATCAGTTTTATGAAGTCGTTTACTGCTGACAAAGTGGATTCATCGTCTGTGCTTAATTCATTTAGCATTGAGATTGTAGCAGCCTTTGTGGTTTCAATTTCTCCGTTAATGTTCGCCAAATCTGCATTTACTTCTGACAGATCCACAGGGATCTCATCCTCGTTGGAGTCAACATACCGGGGTATGTTCAGGTTGAAGTCATTTGCCTTAATTTCATCGAAATCAGCCAAGTGAGCCTCTTTCTCTACATCCTGCCTGTTTTTATACAACTCCAGAACGTGTTCAATGTGCTCGGGCTTCATTACATTCTGAGTCTTGTTCTTTTCAAAATTTCGTGAGGCGTCAATGAAGAGAACATCCCTTCCGATCCGGTGCTTCTTCAACACGATAATGCAAGTGGGGATCGAAGTGTTGTAAAACATGTTTGCCGGCAGACCAATCACAGCGTAAATTGAGCCGTTCTCCAGGAGTTTCTGTCTTATTTTATTCTCAGCACCGCCACGGAAAAGCACGCCATGAGGAAGAACAATTCCCATTGTTCCGGTGGATTTCAGGTGGTAGAAACCATGCAGAAGAAATGCATAATCAGCTTTGCTTTTGGGGGCTAAAACGCCATAGTCGGAAAATCTTGAATCTGACAGAAAGCCCTGTTTTGCAGACCATTTAGCGGAATATGGCGGATTCATCACCACCATATCGAATTCCGTCTCTTCCGTTTTCGGCCAGTCCGCATCCAGTGTATCGCCATTGCGCAAAAGCTGATTTTCCGGCGCAACACCATGCAGGAACATGTTCATGCGGGCCAGATTATAGGTGGACATCATAAGTTCCTGCCCGAAGTACTTCACATCATGCGGGAAATTCGAAAACTTTCGTGCGTCAAGAAGAAGTGAGGCAGAGCCCATACAAGGATCGTAGACCAGGAGCCCTCTTTTGGATTCCTGACCGGAGATGGCGATTCTTGTCAGAATTTCCGCAGGCCCGGCAGGGGTATAAAACTCTCCTGCCTTCTTTCCTGTCTCTGAGGCAAATTGGCCAATGAGGTATTCGTAGGCATTTCCCAGCACGTCACCCTTGGCATGAAGGACATCAGCCTGATTGATCACGGTGACGAGTTCAGCAACCGTTGCGCTCTGTTTTGTGTCATTCGTACCTAACCGGTTGGAGTATAAATCAACATCAGCGAACAGATTTTCAAAAAGTGGGTGTGATGTTTGGATATCATTGAACGCGCTTTGCAAATCCTCTCTTCTGAATCTGTTATTGGCAGCATTTTGAGCAAGCGCATAAAAAGTCCTGGACGGATCAATCACATAAAGATTGTCCTCCTTTAAATCAGACAGGATCTCTTCCGCATCCTCGCCCCTGGCTACTTCTTCGTATACTCTCTGTGCCTCTTCTATGGAACTTGGTTCGCCACCTTCTACCCCGTCATACACTTTTGCGAGAAAGGTATCAGACAGATACTTGTAGAACACAAAACTCAATAGGTAATCCTTATATTCGTTTGCGTCCATTTTGGAGCGAAGCACATCTGCTCCCGCCCATAAAACACTTTGCAATTCCTTGTAGCCATCAGCCATTTAACATTCCCCCTGTATTTGCTAGGAATACCAAAGCAGCAGCAGAACATTCAAATTATCCGGACGTTCCGTGATCATAATGCAATTTGTGGATAAGTGGTCAAATTCAGTCTGCTAATCCAGTTCAGGTGATAATATCATAAAACTTTTCATAAAAACGTGGGGTAAACTGGCAAAATCACCTGGTTACCGGATTTTTTGCTGCGGTTATGGGTACTCCCTGGATCAGGCCTGGCAGCAGTGAAAGACCGGAGATCCACAGGCGGAGATCTGTTTTCCTGATCTGGTGGATCAGACCGGGCAACCTTGAAGAGCCAGAGGGTAGTGAACCGGAGCCTGCAGGTGCACGAAGCTCCGCAGAATGTAACGTGATCGGAAATCTTCTGTCCGGCTCTCATTCGGGAGAGCGGTGCTTTTTCGGGAAGTGGGTTTCTGTCCGGAACGCACCCGCCTCCGAACCTCCGGGGCAGTGAGGCGGGAATTGTGGTAAAATCTTCCCGCTAAGATCCGGCGGGCACAAGGGTGACATTCCCTCCGGATCCCCGGTTCGTTATGCGGATGCCTCCGCAAATTTTTTTTCTTTTTTTGACAGGTGATTTGAAACATGGCAACCAACACAGATAAAACGGTTCTGGTGGTCAACTGCGGCAGCTCCTCAGTGAAGTTCGCAATTGTCAATCCAGTGGACGGCAGGGTTTTTGTCAGCGGCATTGCCGAGGCCCTGACCCTGGATGACGCCCGCATCAGCTGGGCTTTTGACGGCGAGGCCAAGACTGAGCAGATGCTGGGCAGCGGCGCCGATCACGCCCGGGCCATTGACTTTGTGGTGGACACCATCCTTGCCGGTCATAAGGATCTCCTTGATTCCCTGGTGGCTGTGGGGCACCGCATTGTGTCTGGCGGTGATCTGTACAGCCAGCCCACCCTGGTGGACGACTCCGTGGAGGCTGGCATTGAGAAGTGCATTCCCTTCGCCCCTCTGCACAATCCCGCCCACCTCCAGGGGATCAGAGCCGCCCGGAAGGTGTTTCCCGGCATTCCCCATGTGTGCGTGTTCGACACCGCTTTCCACCAGACCATGCCGGAATATGCCTTCCGCTTCGCCATTCCCGAAAAATACTACACCGAGAACCGCATCCGCCGCTACGGCGCCCACGGCACCAGTCATTACTATGTGGCAGGGGAGGTCTGCAAGGAGATGGGAGCAGATCCGGACAACTTCAATGTGATCACCTGCCACCTGGGCAACGGTGCTTCCATCTCCGCGGTTAAGAACGGCAAGTGCATTGACACCTCCATGGGCCTGACACCCCTGGACGGTCTGATGATGGGCACCCGCAGCGGATCCATTGATCCTTCTGTGATCTTCTTCCTGTGTGACAATATGGGCCTCACCGCCCAGGAGGTGTGCAAGATCCTCAACAAGGAGTCCGGTCTGCTGGGTATTTCCGGCAGGACCTCAGATTTCCGGGGGATCACCGAGGGCCGGGAGCAGGGGGATGAGAAGTGCGCACTTGCCTTTGACATGTTCTGCTACCGCCTGGCCAAGTTCATTGCTTCCTACTATGTTCCCTTGGGCCGGGTGGATGCCATTGTCTTCACTGGCGGTATCGGTGAGAACTCCTACCGTATGCGCCGCCGGGTTATGGAACTGCTGGCCCCCTTCGGGATCAAGCTGGATGTGGAGAAAAATGAGGCAGCCCTGGTCTACAAGGGCGGCAGGGGTGTGATCTCCGCTCCGGACTCCAGCTGCTATGTGACGGTGATCCCCACCAATGAGGAACTGATCATCGCTCGGCTGGCCAGTGAGTTTGCAAAATAGGATCCCCAGGATGAGCGGACCGCTGTCTGTGCGGTCTGGCAGGAGGCGCAGTGGCTGACAGGAAAACCGTGGATGTTGTTTATGCCCAGACCCTCAGACAGTATGAGGAGCGGGTGGAGCTCCGGGAGGGGGACACCTTCCGGAGTGTGATCAGCCGCAGCCACCTGCTGACGGTTTTCCCAGAACTCCGGCTGGAGGAACTGCAGATAGGCAGTTACGGACGCATGCGGAAACTGGATGATCCCGTGGTGGAGGGGGATCGGGCTGAGATCCTGCGCCCGGTGACGGCAGATCCCCGGTCGGTCCGGAAGAGAAAGGGCTGAGACGTCCCCGGGGCTTTCCGGCTCTGGATCTCCTGGCACTGAAAAGGCGGCGCAGCGCCGTCAAGATCCGTTATAAGGGAGCACTTTTGGTGCAGGCACCCTCTGTGCAGACAGGGGGTGTTTTTTTGTCCCTGTCCCCGGGGCGCGGTTCGGCGGTGCCAGCCCAGGTGCCGCGCCGGGCGTGGCGGTGTGCCCGGCAGAGCCTGTGCCTGGGTGGCCGCGTGAGCGTTTCCTGGACTGGCAAGGTCACGGGCGTGGCGGTGTGCCCGGCAGAGCCTGTGCCTGGGTGGCCGCGTGAGCGTTTCCTGGACTGGCAAGGTCACGGGCGTGGCGGTGTGCCCGGCAGGATATGTGCCAGATCCCGGTAAGGTCACTTCTTCCTGCGGAAGAACTGCAGGCAGTTTTCCGGGCTGAAGGACATTGCTCCGGCGAGGAGATCATCGGCGTACTTCCGGGACAGGCGCCACCGGTTCATGTCCTGGTTGTAGGCGATGGCGCCCAGGAACATCCGGCTCACCTTGATCCGGGCGGTGATCTGCCAGTCTGACAGTGGCTGGTTGAAGCACAGCGCATCCCGGAACATCTCCGTCAGATCCTTGGCTTCAGACATGTCCCAGGAGTCCAGGGGCTGGTTGAAGGCACTGGCGTTCATGAACATCTGGCTCAGGTTCTCCCCCAGCAGCCTCCAGCTGTTCAGAGGCTGGTTGAAACTGTGGCAGTCCCGGAACATTTCGTTGGTGAACCTGACCTTGGCCACATTCCACTTCCCCAGGGGCTGGTTGAAGTTCAGGCAGCCGGCGAACATGCGGCTCATGGCAGTGACGGCAGATACGTCCCAGCTTTCCAGGGGCTGGTTGAAGCTGACGGCACCGGCGAACATGCGGCTCATGAGCCTGACCCTGCCCACATTCCACCTCTCCAGTGGCTGGCAGAAGGCGCAGGCACCCTCAAACATACAGCTCATGTTGGTGACCTTGGAAGTATCCCAGGTGCTGATATCCTGGTTGAAGTTGTACGCACTGTGAAACATGCTGTTCATAGTGGTGACAGCGGAGACATCCCATTTCCCAAGAGGCTGGTTAAAGGCGTCATTGAACATGAACATCTCACTCATGTCGGTGACATGGGACACGTCCCAGTCCTCCAGGGGCTGGTTGAAGGACGTCTGGGCGAACATCCGGTTCATGTCGGTCACCGCGGAGACATCCCACTTCTCCAGGGGCTGATCAAAGCTTGTGGCACCCTGGAACATGCATTTCATTTTCCTGACATGGGACACATCCCATTTCTCCAGGGACTGGTTGAAGGTGTTGTCGTACTGGAACATATACGACATGTCGGTGACATGGGACACGTTCCATCCCGCCAGGGGCTGGTTGAAGTTGTAGCAACACTGAAACATCCGGCTCATGTTCCGCACATGGGACACGTCCCACTTCTCCAGGGGCTGGTTGAAGTTGTCGCAGCTCTGAAACATCCGGCTCATGGTGGTGACCGAGGACACGTCCCACTTCTCCAGGGGCTGATCGAAGGCGATTGCCATGCTGAACATCTCCTTCATGCTTCGGACCTGGGACACGTCCCACTGTCCCAGGGGCTGGTTGAAGGACAACGCATGGCGGAACATGGCCTCCATGCTGGTCACCTTTGAGGTGTCCCAGGAGGATATGTCGGCATTGAATGCCTGGCAGTCGCTGAACATCTGATCCATGCAGGTGACGGCACTGGTGTCCCAGGATCCGATCCCGGTGAAGTCATTCCGGGGGGAATCCTGAAAGATCCCGGTCATGTCGGTGATGGCGGAGGTGTCAATGTCTCCCAGGCAGATCCGGGGATCTGCCGCCAGGGCTTTCAGCTCATCCCTGGTCTGAGGGTGGTGGATCAGATTGGTCATGGTGAACTCCGGGGGGGTGCGGGGCAGGGTGCTGCAGGGCTGGTGCCGGGATGAGGCGCAGGGTGCAGGTGGTGGCGGTACGGGCGCCGGCTCAGTGCTCCTCGCCCATTTCCCCGTCCAGGATCACCGGCATCACCAGGCGTACCCGGCCGTCGCTTTTCAGCACCTGGATGATGAACTCCCAGTCATCCATGTTGCCGGCCTCAATCATGTAGGTGAACTTCTTGTCGCTGACGGTGGTCACCGGCGTGCCGATGGGGTTGCATTTCTCCAGCCAGCACATATAGGAGATCTTGGAAGTGAGCCAGCCGGTGCGGATCTGGGATTCGGCGAACCCCAGGATCCGCTCCCCCCTGAGGCTGTTGAAGTCCGTGTCCTCCACCAGCTCCGGGTGCTCCGCCAGGTACTCCTCCAGGGGAATGATCCGGTACAGTTCACCGTTGATGTTGTTGTACACCGGCTCTTCAGCCGCTGCCGCCAGGGGCAGCAGGAACAGTGCTGTCAGGAATGCAAGGTGTCTCATGGTGTCTCTCCTGCGGTGAGGGGATAAAGCTCAAGGGTCACATCGGTGACCAGATCCCTCCGCTCTGCGCTGCGGTTCAGTGTTATGCGCTGCTCCGGATCATTGTACCTCACCTTCCAGCGCTCGCCCCGGGAGGTGATGGCCCTGATCTTCCACTCCCCCTGCATGTCCTCGCCGTAAAAGGCCTTGGACTCGATGCGGTGGGGGTGCTCCAGATCCTTCATCATCAGGTACATGGATCCCATGGGCTTGATGACGCTGATCTTCCCGGAGGGGGATTCGATCTCCAGCTGGGTGAAGGTCAGATCCGAGATCCAGCAGTCCCGGCTGAAGTAGATGTTCCTGTAGAAGGTGTCCTCATCGCTGATCACCCGCCGGGACTTGGCGCAGGCATTTTCCTTGCTCTCAAACCGGGCCAGGAAGGAGGGCGGCAGCTCCAGCACCGCCGCAAAGACCTTCCGGCTGTCATCGGTGGATCCGGACACCTGGCTGGTGGCGGCTTCCACGGTGGCTGCTGCGGCAAAGGACAGCCCCTTCATGGGGATCCGGGCCGGACGCAGGAACTCCCGGTTCACGGTCTGGAGATCCGAGTGATGGTAGTTGCGGGCCAGCTCCACGGCCCGGGCGGCATCCACCAGGCCGAAGCCGTAGGTGTTGCTGTGGACAAAGCCCGCGGCGTTGGCTTCGGGGGCACGCTCCACGGTGAGACGGTCACCGTCCTGGAACCACAGGTTCATGTCGTCCCGGATCTCGGGACGCCGGGCCAGACGATCTACGGAGGAGGACCGGATCAGTATGTCATAGGTGTCGGCCCAGGTCAGATCCGGGTTGACTGACCGCACCAGGGCCGCCACCGCCGAGAGCATGGGGGCGGCGGCGGAGGTGCCGCAGAAGTTGCCGGTGTAGGCTGATCGGGGGTTGTCCGGATCTCCGGAGGAGTAGAAGTCATGGTGGGCGCTGTACTCCGGGCTCTCCCGGAAGGGCTCCATGAGCTCCAGTGCCTGGCTGTCCCGGCCCATGGGGGGACTGGTGGTGAAGATCCCCCGGGAGCCTTTGCTGATCCCGGAGTTGGAGGTGGAGTTGAAGCCCACGAACATCACGTCGGAGCCCGTACTGGCGTTGATGCCGATGTAGTACTTGCGGATCTGGCCGTAGTCCATGTGGACTCCCAGGGCGTTGACTCCCGAGACCCCCGCCAGCACCGGGTAGTACACCGGCATGGTGGAGAGCTTGGGGGTTTCGGCGCAGTTCACCTGGTAGAACACGCACCCCGCATACAGGAGCACCCTGTTGCCGGTGGCGGGCTCCTCCTCATAGTAGTTGACGGTGTAGTAGTTCCCCTTGGACAGGAAGAACACCAGATCCGCATCCAGCAGGGAGGGGGTGAAGGGCTCGGTGTTGATGAGCTTGCCGGGATCATTGCCCACGCTGTTCTGGAACACCCGGGCCTCCGGGGGGAAGTCGAAGAGCAGGTAGTCCTCCCAGACGTTGTTGTAGCGCCAGGGAATGATGGTGCTCTCGTAGGCGATCCCCCGGATCCCGGTGCTGTTGTGGGCCCGGGCGCCGATGATCCCTGCAACCTTGGTGCCGTGGGGGTTTTGCTCGTAGTCCTCGGACTTCAGACTGTAGGTGCCGGTGATGAAGTTCACCGCCCGATCCAGCAGCAGGCCGCCGGCCAGATCCGGGTTGCCGGGATCTACCCCGCTGTCATAGACAATAACCCCCACGCCCTTGCCCGTGGCTCCGGACTTCCAGGCGGGAACCACATTCAGATCCAGGCCGGGCCTGCCGTCTGCCCGCCAGCCCTGGCGGGGATACTGCAGGGAGCCGTCCTGGTTGAACCCCTGGGGATCATAGGTGTTGAGACCCTGGTTGCTGATGTACCACTGATGCAGGGAGAGGGGATCTGAACTGAAGTAGATCTTGAACACCGTGCGGCGGTAGATCCCGTTCCGGGGAACTGAGTCCGCCGTGAAGGCGTCGTAACGGGGTGCCAGGACTCCGGGACCGGTGATCAGATCCGGGAGATCCGGCATGGTGTAGATGAACTTGCCCTTCTCCTTCCGGACGCTGCCGTAGACGGGTTTGGCCACCAGGGAGCTGTAGCCGTCCAGGATCAGGCTCTTCCGGCCGGTGACCGCATCCAGGTATTCGGTGCGGAACTGGATCTCCTGCCTGGGAGGCGGCTTCTGCTCGCCGCAGGAGATCAGGAGCAGTGCGGTGAGGATGATGGCGGCGGAACTGGGGTGGGGCATTGCGGGCTGTCAGGGGACTGGGCCCCGGGTGGCGCAGTTAAGGCGCAGAAAAAAAAAAAACAAGGCCGGGACTATGCCCGGCGCTGGCAGGGATCTGACTCCGGGATCCTGGGTAACGGATCCCCGGTTCTCAGTCCAGGGGGGTTCCGAAGTCCGGACCCGGGGCGAAGTCCCCGGTGACGGAGACCAGGCGTCCGTTCTGGAAGTTGGCGAACAGGTTCCGCTGCACCGGCTTCTCCCAGCCCTCCTGGATCAGGAACACATAGTTCCAGCGATCCTTGTTGAAGGGATCGATGGTGATGGGTGTGCCCAGGACATACTGCACCTGCTCCCGGGTCATATTCACCCGGAGCAGATTCACCCGCTCCTGCTCCAGGTAGTTCCCCTGGGGGACGTCCACCCGGTAGATGCAACCGGTGGTGAGGATGAGCCCGGCCAGGGCTGCCAAGATGAGTCTTATCATGATCCTTCCGTTCCGGGACGAGCCCGGCAGTGTTCTGAGGGCCAGATCCGGATCAGCGGCGCCTGTCTGCCCCGGGGCAGATCCTCGGCATGGGGCTGATCCTCCGGGGTGTTTTCCCCGGCGGGCCTCCGGCAGATTATATCATCCGGACATGATCTGCAAAAGTGCCGGAGCCCGCAGGCCCCGGGACGGGAGATCCGGAATTCTCCTGTCCGGGGGAGGGGAAGATCGGCGGGCAGGGGACATGATCCCATGCCCAGGCGCCGGCGGTGATCAGCAGTTCCCCTCCAGGAGATCCCGGGCGCTGGCCAGGGCGTTGTCGGTCACCTGATCTCCGCTGAGCAGCCGGGCGATCTCCCGGATCCGCTCCTCTCCGGTGAGCTCCCGCATGCTGGTCTCGGTCCGGCCGTCCCGGACTTCCTTCTCCACCTTCATCTGGTGCCGTGCCCGGGAGGCCACCTGGGGCAGATGGGTGACGCACAGCACCTGGGCGGAGTTCCCCAGGCTTGCCAGCAGCCGGCCCACCACGCTGGCGGTCTGGCCGGAGATCCCCGTGTCCACCTCGTCGAAGATCAGGGTGGGTGTGCGCACCCTTTCGGCGTGGATCTCCTGGATGGCCAGGGAGATCCGGGAGAGTTCACCGCCGGAGACCACGGCGTTCAGGGGACCGGCCTCCTGTCCCGGGTTGATGCTCACCAGGAAGCGCACTGTGTCCATGCCGCCGGGGGAGGGCGCAGCCTTCTCATCGGCGTCCACGGTGATGGTGAAGATCCCGTGGGGCATGGCCAGCTCATGCATGTGGGCGGTGATCCGCCCGGCAAGCTCCTCCGCAGCCTTCTTCCGTCCCCGGGACAGTTCCCGGGCGGAGTTCAGATAGCGCACCCGGGCCTCCTCCAGCTTCTGCCGGAGGGCTTCCCCGGCCTCTCCGGCGTCCTCCACGGAGGCGGACTCCTGCTCCAGTTTGCCCAGATGCTCCCAGAGCTGGCGGGGATCCACATGGTATTTCATGGCCAGGGACTCATACAGGGAAATGCGCTTCTCCAGGATCTCCAGCCTCTGGGGATCGGCCTCCACGCTGCCGCTGTAGCCCCGGATCTCGTCATAGCTCTCCTGGATGGCGATCTGGGCGTCGCTGAGCATATTGATGGCGTTGTCCAGGCTGCCGGGATCCTTTTCTGCGGCTTTCTGCAGGCACTGCAGGGCGCTTTCCACCGCATGCAGGGCGGAGAAGCGCTCCCCGTCCTGGAGAAAGTTGAGGCTTTCTCCGCAGATCCGGGAGATCTCGTCGGCATTGGCCAGGCGGTTGTACTCCTGCTCCAGCTCCTGGTACTCACCCTCCCGGGGCTCTGCCTTCCGGAGCTCCTCCAGCTGGAAGCGCAGCAGCTCCCGGCGGGCCTCCCGCTGCTCCCGGCTCTGCTCCAGATCTGCAAGCTCAGCCTCAAGTTTCCGGATCTCCCCGGCATCGGCTCCCACGGTGCGCCGGATGTCCAGCAGTCCCCCGAAGCGGTCCAGGATGGCGGTCTGGTAGGTCTGCTTGAACAGCAGCTGGTGGGCGTGCTGGCCGTGAATGATCACCAGCAGCTCTCCCAGGCTCTTCAGCTGGGCCAGGGTGGCCGGGGTGCCGTTGATATACGAGCGGGACTTGCCGTCGGCGGTGATGGTGCGGCGGATCAGCACCTCGCTGTCCTCCAGCTCCATGCCGTTATCGGCGAACCAGGATTCCGCCGCGGCGGAGCCGGTGATGTCAAACAGGGCGCTGATCTCCGCCCGGGATTCCCCGGTGCGGACGGAGCCGGCGTCGGCCCGTTCCCCCAGGCACAGCCCCAGGGCATCAATGGCAATGGACTTGCCGGCACCGGTTTCGCCGGTAACCGAGGTCATCCCCTCCCTAAAGTCGATGTCCAGATCCCTGACAATGGCAAAATTTCTGATGTTCAGATGAGTTAGCATGTGTTTTCCTGTTGTTCAGAACAGTTTGGAGCCCCAGCCCAACTTCTCCCTGAGGATATCATAGTAGGAGTGGCCCTTCAGGTGGATAAGTGTCAGCTCATAACTGCTCTTTCTGACCGAGATCTTCTGGTGGGGGGACACGTTGATGGACTGCTGGCCGTCAATGGTGACCCGGCTGCCCTCGTCACCCAGAAAGTCCACAGTCACCTCCCGGGAGTCACTGATGACAATGGGGCGGTTGCTCAGGGTGTGGGGGAACATGGGGATGAGGCAGTAGGCGCTGATATCCGGGGTCAGGATGGGACCTCCGGCGGACAGGGCATAGGCGGTGGATCCTGTGGGGGAGGAGACGATGAGACCGTCGGCCTTCATGCTGTTCATGAAGCGGCTGTCAATAAAGACCTCAAACTCGATCATGTGGGCGATCTGTTTGGGGTGGATCACCGCCTCGTTGAGGAACTGCCTGGTCTCCAGCACAATGCCGTCCTCGGACACGGAGACATCAGTCAGGGGGCGCTTTTCCGTGACATAGCCGCCGGACAGCACTTCCTGGAGATCCTGCTCGCAGCTGTCGGGCCGGAGATCGGTCAGGAAGCCCAGATGTCCCCGGTTAACGCCGATGACCGGGGTTCCGGTGCGGGCCAGGTTGCGGGAGGCCCCGATCATGCTGCCGTCGCCTCCCACCACAATGGCCAGATCAGCCACGGTGCCGGCGTTTTCCGCATCTACGGGGATCACGTCAGTCAGATGGTAGACCCGGGCAATGCGCCGCTCCACATAGACCGTGCAGCCCTTTCCCAGCAGAAAGCGCACCAGGCGGCAGATGGTCTCCTTGAAGGAGTCGCCTTTCCGGGGAAGGCCCAGAATGACGGGCTTGCTGAAATCCATGCTGTGTTACCTCCATCTTCCAGGCGGGTCTTCCGGTACGTGCTCATGGGGAAAGAAACCGCCACGGGGAGCTGACAGGGTGCTGACTGTCGCTTTCTGCCGCAATTTTACACGGTTGCCGGCTGATTTGCACCGCAAGGCGGCTGTGGACGGCTGGACTTCACGGAGGAGAGCCAGAAATGCGGCAGCATGACCGGCCACGGCTTCACCTTAATGCCGCAGATCAGAGAGCGGGCGGGAGGTCACAGAACGTCAGACTGACGGATCGGCAGGGAGCCGGTCTGCACCGGTTCGCCTCATTTGCGGCAGCTGCCTTTTTGGTGGAAGGCGGGATGTTTCTCCATGGTGCTCCCTTGAAAAAAACACCTGCCGTCCCCATATCTGACACAGGTGGGTAGTGACCTCCCAATTCCAGTTGCCGGGAGGACTGCCGGGAATTTTATTTTTGAGGAATGCAAGCAATGGCCGACGAAGAGCAGAGCAATAACGAAGAAAAAGAGATCGACAGTGAGTTTGTGGCTGACGAGGCTCCCCAGGGATCCGCAGAGCCGCAGGGGGATGCAGAGCAGGAGAGTGCCGGCGGCGAGGCTCCTGACAGCATGTCCCGTAAACTGGAGGCCCTGGCCCTTGAGCTGAAGAAGGCCAAGGATGCGGAGCTCAGAGCCTATGCTGAGATGGACAACCTGCGGAAGCGCACAGAGAAGGAACTGGACAAAAACCGCCAGTTCGCCTTGACGGCCTTTGCCAAGGATCTCCTGGACGTTGCCGACAATTTGGAGCGGGCCTATGGATCCATAGATCATGCCAATGCGGACTTTGCCAACATTGACAAGGGCGTTGAACTGACCCTGAAGTCCCTGATGAAGGTGCTGGAAAAGCACGGTGTGGAGCAACTGGATCCCAAGGGACAGCCCTTTGATCCGGCCACCCAGCATGCCATCCAGATGCTGGAATCCGATGAGTATGAGGCCAACACCGTCATTGACGTGATGCAGAAGGGCTATAACTTGAACGGGCGCAATATCCGTCCGGCCATGGTGGTGGTCTCCAAGGTCAAGGCCAAGGTTGACACCCAGGCGTGATGCCGGGTAAAGGAGGCGCCAGGGGTGCCTTAGTCTGACAAGAGATCTCCGGGAAGGGCTTTTCCGGAGATTTTTTTTATCCTGACTGCATGTTAAACATGACTGCCTGTCTAGTTGGAGGCGGTTGATAAGATCTAACTCCGGGAACACATCCTGCATGTTTTGGCGGCCAGCACCGGATGTTCTTACTGCCTGGCACTGATTCAGCGCATTTCAATAGCCGGGATTGCCAGCGCTGACGCTGACACCTGCCTGCGCGTTACGGTTCTGGTGTTCCGTATCAGGTTCAGCCTTTTTGATCTGGGACCGGAACGACTGTCCGATCCGCCGGGGCCGGCTTTTTTTTGTGTGATCCCTTTCGGGGAACAGCAGAAGCGCTGGTGCTACACTGGTTTCCGTCCGGTGGTACGGTGTCAGGCAGGCACGGTGTCCGGGTATTTCTGGCAGGCGGTGACAACTTAACGACAGGAGGAGATGGGGCATGGGCGTGACTGTTGGCATGGATCTGGGCACTTCCTTCTCCTCCGTGGCCGTGGCACTTCCTGGAGAGATCCGGGTGCTTTCTGAGCAGGGTGGCGAGGAGCGCATGCCATCGGCGGTGTCCATCACCGGCAGCGGGATCCTGGTAGGTGGGGCTGCGGCCATCCGGGAGACTGCAGATCCCGAGAACACCTTCCGTGGGATGCTGTCCCTGGCGGGTCGTTCCTTCGGGGAGCCCAGGATCCGTCAACTGTCATCCGCACGCCCCTGGCACCTGGTTCCGGGGGAGAAGGGGGATGTCCGGGTGCTTGCCGGTTCCCTGCCTCTTCCCCCAGCCCGGATCTTGGGAGAGATCCTCCGGAAACTCAGTCACACAGCCCGGCAGGCTTTGGGGGAGGATGTCACCCGGGCCGTGGTGGCTGTGCCCGGCAGTTTCACAGGTGCCCAGCGCAGCTGCATCCTGGACGCCGGGCGCATTGCGGATCTGAAGATCACCCTGATCAGCTCCGCATCGGCCGCTGCCATTGATGCGGTGGCTTCCGGGAACTACCGGCAGGATTCTCGTATCGGGGCGGTGTACAGCCTGGGTGCCGGCAACTTTGATTTTGCACTGTTCCGCCGGGAACTCCAGGGTGGACGGGAGGCGGTCAGGATCCTTGCCGTCAGCGGATCCCAGGAGTTGGGCGGGGTTGACATTGATCTTGCTGTATCCCGGCGCCTGGCAGCGCAGATCCTGAGGAGTTGTGGCACTGATATTCTGGGCAGTCCGCATCTCAGGACAAGTTTTCTGTGGGCGGTGGAGAAGGCCAAAAAGCAGCTTTCCTCCGCTTCCTCTGCCCAGGTGATCCTGCCCCGCAGTCTGGGCTTTTCCGGGGATCTGACTCTTCCTCTGAGCCGGAAGGAACTGGAGGCAGAGGCCGCTGGCGTGGTGCGGCGCACTGAGGAACTGATGATCCAGGCACTGAATGAAGCGGGGCTGGAATGGGATGATGTGGATCAGGTGATACTCACCGGTGGTCAGACCATGATGCCTTTAGTGAGTGGTATGTTTCAGGACAGCTCAGCTGATCCCCATCCGGATCCGCTTACGTCGGTTGTGCGGGGTGCCGCCCTGTATGCCGGGATCATGGACGGGCGTGTGCAGGGGCCAGTTCTGTCTGATGTCATGTTCCATGATCTGGGTATTGTGTCCGGCAGGGGAGTGATGCCGGTGCTGCCGCGGAATACCCCGCTGCCGGCCAGAAAATCCTTCATCATCACCACATTCTATGATGGACAGCAGAGCCTTCCGGTGCATGTGATCCAGGGGGATGGCAGCGGCTCTCCCATGGAGTCATTGGCAACCTACAGTTTGGAGGGCATCCCGCCTGCCCGCCGGGGACTGCCCCGGGTTGAGATCACCATGGAGGTTGATCCGTACTCCCGGCTGCATGTCCATGCCAGGGAGCAGATTTCCGGCCTGAAGCTCAGGCCTGCTGTCCACAAATCGCATGAACTTTCTCCTGAGGAGTCTGAGGCTATGTGCCGGGAGTCCAGGGCCTGGGAGCATCAGGCCCGGAGAGCCGAGGAGGCGATGCTCCTGGCAGTCCGTGCCCGGGAGGAACTTACAAAGATCCGCTCCCGGCTGGCGGAGATCCCCCGGGGGAGCGCACTCCGGGAGGCGGAGCAGGCTGCTGCGGCGGCGGATGCGCTGGAGGCGGCCTGCCAGGGAACTGATCCGGATCTTATCCGCAGCCGGACTGGGGAACTTGCCCAGGCGGCAGATGCACTTGAGAAGGCAATGGAACGCCCGGAAACCGGCCAAGATGAGCCAGATGAACCGGAGAACCCAGAGAACGATAAAGGCGGTGGGGTATCCCCTGAAAAGGACGGTGAGGATGCTTCAGTACGGGAGTCCCCGGAGGAGAGCCGGGAGACCGGTTCTGAAGAGGAGCCACAGAATGAGATCCGCCGGCTGGGGGATGAACTTGCCAGATGCCGGGAGGAACTGGAGAACCTCAGGAAGCAGGCGCCTGTGGATGTCGCACGCGCCCGGGATGAGACCGTGGAGGAATTCACTGAGGAGCTCCTGGGGGTGGCGGATGATCTGGAGCGCGCCCTGGATTCCCTGGGAGCTGGCGGTGCCGCCAATGAGGGTAATACCAAGGGTGTGGAGCTCATCCTGCGTTCCCTGCAGCGGATCCTGAGCCGCCATGGGGTGGAAATGCTGGATCCTAAGGGAGAGCACTTTGATCCCGCAACCCAACATGCGGTGCAGACTGAGGAGTCCGGGGATCTGCCGGCGGACACGGTGATCCGGGTGTTGCAGAAGGGCTATGTTAGGAAGGGCCGTCTGCTGCGCCCGGCCATGGTGGTGGTCTCCCGGAGACCCGCCGGCTGATCCTGCCGTGATTTCTGACCGGGCTGCCTGGTCTTGCCTGATCTGGCTGATCTGATCTCCTGATCTGTTTATCCGGCAGCGGCGGTGGGGCTACATCTTTCCCGTCTGTGGATCCCCGCATGCCGATTTCCTGCCCGGATCTTCCTCCCGGACGGAGGTGCCCTGGGCTATGGCGGTCAGACAGCGGTGCCTTCTCCCGGAGTTCTGGACACCCGGTCTGATCCGGTGCCGCTCTGGTCCCACCGCTTCCCGGCTCCTCCCTGTCACACGCACGGCACATCTTAGGACGAAGATCTTTCTGACATTTTCCCTGAACTTCCTGTACCCCGCAGATCCTGTCCCTGTCTTGCTTTATGGCCTTCCGGGGGCGGGAAGACCCGCTCCTTTGATGAAATTTTTCCCAGATCTGTTTGAAATCCTGAAGTGCGTCCATATATACAATGCAGTAACGGATTTTCTGCAAGTTTCAGCAAAGTTTTCATATAGGAGTTACAAACATCATGGGTAAGATTATAGGTATCGATCTTGGCACCACCAATTCCTGCGTGGCCGTTCTTGAGGGCGACCAGGCCAAGGTTCTGGAGAACTCCGAGGGTCACCGCACAACCCCTTCCATCATCGCCTACAAGGACGGTGAAATCCTGGTGGGTGACACCGCCAAGAGACAGGCTGTCACCAACGCTGAAAACACCCTGTATGCCATCAAGCGCCTTATCGGCCGCCGCTATGATGACGCTGAGGTGAAGCGTGACCGTGAGGTTATGCCCTACAAGATCATCAGGAATGACAACGGTGACGCATGGGTTGAGGCCAACGGCAAGAAGATGGCTCCTCCCCAGGTCTCCGCTGAGGTCCTGAAGAAGATGAAGAAGACCGCCGAGGATATCCTGGGCGAGAAGGTCACCGAGGCCGTCATCACCGTCCCCGCGTACTTCAACGATGCCCAGCGCCAGGCAACCAAGGACGCCGGCCGCATTGCCGGACTGGATGTAAAGCGCATCATCAATGAGCCCACCGCCGCAGCCTTTGCCTACGGTGTCAACAATGTCAAGGGCGACAAGACCATTGCCGTGTATGACCTGGGCGGCGGTACCTTTGATATCTCCATCATCGAGATTGACGAGGTTGACGGCGAGAAGACCTTCGAGGTGCTTTCCACCAACGGTGACACCCACCTGGGCGGTGAGGACATCGACAACATCGTGATCAAGTACCTGGCTGACGAGTTCCAGCGGGAGCAGGGCATTGATCTGCGCAAGGATCAGCTGGCCCTGCAGCGTCTGAAGGAGGCTGCCGAGAAGGCCAAGATTGAGCTGTCCTCAGCCCAGTCCACTGAGATCAACCTGCCTTACATCACCGCCGATTCCACCGGCCCTAAGCACCTGCAGATGAGCATGACCAGATCCAAGCTGGAGTCCCTGGTTGAGGATATTGTCCTCAAGACCATCGCTCCGGTGCGCCAGGCCATTGCCGACTCCAAGAAGTCCCTGGAGGAGATTGACGACGTGATCCTGGTGGGCGGTCAGACCCGTATGCCCCTGGTGCAGAAGGTGGTGGGTGACTTCTTCCACAAGCAGCCCCGCAAGGATGTGAACCCGGATGAGGCTGTGGCCATGGGCGCTGCCATCCAGGGCGGCGTGCTCTCCGGCGACAAGCATGACGTGTTGCTGCTGGATGTGACCCCGCTGTCTCTGGGCATTGAGACCCTGGGCCAGGTGATGTCCACCCTCATTGAGAAGAACACCACCATCCCCACCAAGAAGTCCCAGATCTTCTCCACTGCGGATGACAACCAGAGTGCGGTGACCATTCATGTGCTCCAGGGCGAGCGCAAGCAGGCCAACCTGAACAAGTCCCTGGGCCAGTTCAACCTGGACGGCATTCCTCCCGCACCCCGTGGCGTGCCCCAGATTGAGGTGACCTTCGACATCGACGCCGACGGCATCCTCCATGTGTCTGCCAAGGACAAGAAGACCGGCAAGGAGCAGAACATCACCATCAAGGCCTCCTCAGGACTTTCCGAGGATGACATTAACAGGATGGTCCGCGAGGCTGAGGCCAATGCCGAGGAGGACAAGAAGTTCGAGGAGCTGGTCAAGGCCCGCAACCAGGCTGATCATGCCATCCACGAGGTGCGCAAGCAGCTGGATGAGCACGGATCAGCCCTGAACCCCAGCGACAAGGACAACATCGAGTCCGCCATTGCCGCTCTGGAGACTGCCACCAAGGGCAGCGACAAGGTAGAGATTGACAATAAGTTCAATGCCCTGTTGCAGGCTTCCCAGCCTCTGGCCCAGGCAGCCCAGGCCAAGAGCCAGGGATCCCAGCAGTCCCAGGACAGCCAGCAGGAGTCTGCAGGCTCCCAGTCCTCCGGCGCCGGCAAGGACGACGATGTGGTGGACGGCGAGTTCACTGAGAAGTAATTCCCATCCTGCGGCCTGACCGCAAGCATGAGAGGTGGCGCGCTCCGGCAACGGGGTGCGCCTTGAGACGTCCCGGGCAGGCCCCGGGCGTTTTCCCGTCCTGCGGTGTCAGGATCTGTTGAGCTGTCCTGCTCCGGTGTTCCGGTTTTGAGCGAGAGAGTTTATGAAGAAGGATTACTACAAGATTCTGGGGGTCTCCAAGGATGCCTCCGAGGCCGATATCAAGAAGGCCTACCGCCATTTGGCCATGAAGTACCATCCGGATCGCAATCCTGATGATCCTAAGAAGGCTGAGGAGGAGTTCAAGAAGGTTAAGGAAGCCTACGAGGTTCTTTCTGATCCCCAGAAGAAGCAGCTGTTTGATCAGGGCATTGATCCTAATGATCCCCAGACTGGTTTCGGTCAGGGTGGCTTCGGAGGCTTTGGCGGCTTCGGCGGTGCCGGTGCCGGTGGGGCCGGTTTTGAGGATTTTGGGGATCTGTTTGGCGGTGTCTTTGGCGAGATGTTCGGACGCCGCGGTGGTGGCCGGAGGCGATCTACAGACATCCGGGGCAGTGATCTGAATTACCGGATTGAGATCTCACTGGAGGAGGCAGTATCCGGGTGCTCCAAGGACATTGAGTTTGAGAGTTATTCCTCCTGCCAGAAGTGCGGCGGCTCCGGCAGTGCAACCCCTGATGCCAAGTACGATGCCTGCCAGTACTGTCACGGCACCGGTCAGATCCAGCAGTCCCGGGGATTCATTTCCCAGATCATGGAATGTCCCCATTGCATGGGCACCGGCCGGACTGTGAAGAACCCCTGCAAGACCTGCGGCGGCGACGGTCGGGTGCGCAAGCGCCGTACTCTCACCGTCAAGATCCCTGCCGGTATTGACGAGGGGCAGAGGATCCGCCTGCGGGGCGAGGGCGAGGCCGGTGTCAGGGGCGGAACCCCCGGTGATCTTATGGTGCAGGTGTTCATCAAGCCCCACAAGATCTTCCAGCGCCGGGACTATGACCTGTTCTGTGAGATGCCCATCAGCTTCACCATGGCTGCCCTGGGCGGCAAGGTGGAGATCCCCACCATTGACGGCACCCGGGGTGAGCTTAAGATCCCCGAGGGTACCCAGTCCGGGAAGCAGTTCCGTCTCCGGGGCAAAGGTGTCCGGGCCATCGGCAGCGATGCCCGGGGTGATCTGTTTGTCCAGGTGCGGGTTGAGACCCCGGTGAACCTGAATGAGCAGCAGAAGAAACTGTTCCGGGAACTGGAAGCCTCCCTGGAGGGTGACGGCAGCAGCAAGAGTGCTGTCCACAACCCCCAGAAGAAGAGCTGGGGCGCCGCCATCGCCGACTTCTTCAAGAGCCTGGGCGAAGACAAGAACGGCAAGTGATCTGCGCCCGGCGGACACTGTTCACCGGTGACCGCCGGCGGTCATTCCTGCGGAGGCGGCAGATCCCTGTCCCCTCCGCTCTCGATCTGTTAGGCATTACAACAACAAGCGGCCTTGGCCGTCAGAGGAAAAGAGCATATGGAAAGGGTACCCATGACAGTGCGCGGAGCGGAGCTTCTTCGGGCTGAACTGGAAAATCTGAAGAATGTGGAGCGGCCCAAGGTGGTTCAGGACATTGCTGAGGCCCGGGAGCACGGCGATCTCAAGGAGAATGCCGAGTATCATGCCGCCAGGGAGCACCAGGGGCTGATTGAGGCCCGGATCCGTGATATCGAGGGCAAACTCTCCAATGCCCAGATCATCGATATCACCAAGATCAAGAACGACGGCAAGGTGGTCTTCGGTAGCACGGTGACTGTTTACCGTCCAGATCAGGACAAGGAAGTGGTGTACAAGATTGTGGGTGAGGATGAGGCAGATCTGAAGAACAACCTCATCTCCGTCTACACCCCCATTGCCAAGGGGCTTATCGGCCGTGAGGTGGATGACGAGGTGTCCATCAGTGTTCCGGCAGGGACCATCAAGATGGAGATTGTGGACATTCAGTACATCTGATAGGCAGTGATCTGCATTCCCGCCCGGGGATCTGCTTCAGATCTCCGGTGCTGTGAGGTCCGGCTGTCCCCTGGGGGATGTCCGGGCCTTTGCTTTTTTCGGGGCTGTCAGTCCCGGGGCAGGGTGATGGCGGAGTTCTTTTCCCGCTGGCGGAACAGGGTGATGATCTTGCCCAGGATCTGCACGGTCTCGGCATGGCAGCGGGAGCTGAGCTCACCGGCCACCTCTTCCTGGTTGTCCCGGGTGAGGCCGGCCACCTTGATCTTCATCAGTTCATGGTGCTCCAGGCTTGTGGTGATCTCCTTCAGCACCTCGTCGGTGACGCCCTTGTTGCCGATCTGCACCACGGGCTTTTTGCTGTGGGCAAGGGATCTGAGATAGGTGATCTGGGATTTAGTCAGCATTTGGCTCATTCCTGAATTGGGTTGAAAGATGTGCCTTCGGGCAGGCGGGGAGGGCGGCTCCCGGAGGAGTCCGGGACCGGCCTTACGGGCTGTCTCCCGGGCGGCGCATGAATATAGCACACCCCCGGCATTTTGCAAACAGCCCCGCCTTTGGGGAGAGCTGCCGCCGATCGGAAGAAGGACGGTGTTGGGGCGGCAGACTTCTCACCGGGAATGTGGGATCCCCGGATCCCGCTGTCCCCTCCGGTCTGCTACAATTGCCCTGTCAGATCCCCTCCTTTTTTATGAAAGAGCACTTTTTTGGTTAGCTGAGGCTTGAGCATATGGATATCAGCAAGATCCGCTGTGTTTTTCTGGATACTGAAACCACCGGCAAGGCCGCCAGCGGTCCGGCCCATGTGGGCCACCGGGTGATTGAGATTGGTGCGGTGGAGGTGGACTGCCGCAACTTCACCGGCCGGGAATACCGTCAGTTCCTGAACCCGGGCATGAAAATCGATCCTGAGGCCATCTCGGTTCACGGGATCACCGATGAGTTTGTGGCCGACAAGCCGGAGTTCCGGGAGGTGGCCGGGGACTTTATCGATTTCATCAGGGATGCGGTGCTCATCATCCACAACGCCAAGTTTGACGTGGGCTTTCTGGATCAGGAGCTGAGCCTGGCCGGCTTCACTGAACCCCTGAACAAGTTCTGCAAGGAAATCGTCGACTCCTATTCCGAGTCCCGGCGCCTGAGCCCCGGCCATGCCAAATACAGCCTGGACGCACTGTGCGATTTCTTCCACATTGACAACTCCGGCCGCACCCAGCACGGCGCACTCCTGGACGCCCGTCTCCTGGCGGAGGTGTACCTGGCCATGACCGGCGGACAGAAGTCCATGTCCTTCGGCAAGGAGCCGGAGGGGATCCTTTCTCCGGTGCCCATCGCCCATGGTCCCCTGAAGGTGATCCATCCCACTGAGGCAGAGCTGAAGGCCCATATGGACAGACTGGGGGAAATGGAGAGCAAGGATCACCGGAAGGCCAACTGGCTGACCTACTGGGAGTGATGGCGCCCCCTGGAGCAGAGTAGGGCGGGGCGGGCTCCTCGGGCATGGCTGACAGACCGCGGCAGATCCTGCTACCAGATCTCCTTTGGGGATCTGCTGATCAGGGCGCAAAAAAGCCCGCCTTGGCGGACGGGCTCAGAACCAAACAAGGAATGCAAAAATACGGGCGCAAAGCCCATCCCTTCCCTTCTGTCCGCCTCCTCTGTGTGTCACCTTCTTCTCCGGAGGAAACGGCAGGGACCAGGATCAGCCGGCTTCCGGCGCGGGCTTCTGAGGCCCCAGGTTCTGGAACATCTCCTCAGCGGTGAGTTCACCGCTGTCCAGGCTTTCCCGGATGGCCACAAACTCGTCAAAATGCTCGATGAACAGATCGCACAGGTGGGGATCAAAGTGCTGTCCCCGCTCCTCCTTGAACAGGGTGTAGATCTTGTCCATGGGCCACTTCTTCTTGTAGCAGCGATCTGATGCCAGGGCGTCGAACACGTCGGCAATGGCAGTGATCCGGCCGTTGATGGGAATGGCCTCCCCGGCCAGGCCGTTGGGGTAGCCCTTGCCGTTCCATTTCTCATGGTGGTAGAAGGCAACTTCCGCCGCCACGTTGAACAGTTCGATCTCCGAGTCCTTGAGCATCTCGTAGCCGATCTGGGCGTGGGTCTTCATCACCTGCCACTCGTAGTCGTTCAGCTTCCCGGGCTTGTGCAGGATCTCATCGGGGATGGCGATCTTCCCCAGATCATGCAGGGGTGCGGCTTTCTTCAGCAGCTCCACGTCCTTGGAGGGCATGCCGGACAGCCGAGCCAGGAGCTCGCAGTAGGCGGACACTCTCTTCACATGGACTCCCGACTCCTTGGATCGGGTCTCCACCACCTCGCAGATCCGGTACATGATCTCCCGCTGGTTGCGGTTGATGAGATCATTGAGGTACATGTTCCGGTAGTGGGTGGACAGAGTCTCCTGGAGCAGGTTGGCAATATCCTGATCAAACTCGATAAGCTCGTCCCCGCTGTTCTCAATGTAGTAGACCATGCCGTGGAAGTCGGCGGAGCTCATGAAGGTGTAGCGGCAGCCGCTGTGCTGGGCCCGGTTCTCCCGGATGGTCCGGGGGATGATGTTGTCCGGCAGTTTGTCCTCGGGGACGGTGGCGCTGGTTATGTAGTCAATGTAGGTGATGTGGTCACCGCCGGCGTTGATGAAGGAGAAGATGTGCCCCTTCATGTCATCCTCGCTGTCCACGGTGACTCCGGTGAGCAGCTTCACCAGGGTGCGGTAGACGTAGCGGGCGCCCTCAAAGATGCTTTCGCAGCTGACGATCCCGTGGGAGATCTCGTTGATGTTGATGATCCGGTGGGTGATCTGGCACAGATCCCGCTTGTCCTTGTAGGCGTGAAAGTTACTCCGCACCAGGGTCCTGAGCTTCTGGGCCGTGAGATCTGTCTTTTCCCGGTAGTCGTCGATGTCAAAGCGATCCAGGATCCCGTCCTCCGGGGCCTGTCCCGGCTGTCCGGTGCGCAGCACGATCCGGGTCAGGTAGTTCTGCAGATCGTTGCGGATGTACGCGGCCACGTCCAGTCCGGCGTGATCGGTCTCCATCACCACATCCAGCAGCACCAGGGCGATGTCGTCATTCTCCTTCAGCACCCGGCACGCCTCCTCCTTGGAGTAGGCGGAGAGGAACCTGATCTTCATGCCGTCATAGCGGATCCCCGTCAGGGAGAGCCGGCTGATGCGGTGGACATCGTCCTCGTCATCTACTATCAGGAGTTTCCACTCCTTCAGGGGAGCTGTCTTGTCGTAGCGGAGGAAGGAGGTCACGGCATTGTGTTCGGAGTGCTTTCCGTTACCGCTGGGTTCTGAAGTCATTTCTCTGATCGTCCTGTCTCTGATCGTCCTGGTTAAAGCTGTTCCGGTGGCTGATCAACGTCATGGGGCAGTGCCGCCAGTGATCCCTTAAGCCCTGGCCGTCATGGCTCCATCCCGCGTCCGGTCTTGCATATTGCAAAAGTTCCGGATTTGATGTTTGCATTTTGCAAAATGCGGGAAAGGGGCTCTTGGTTATAGGTTATATGCGGCAACATTCATTATAACCACATCTTTTTTGTCAAAATTTGAGAAAAATTTAATTCTGTGAGTGATATAACAGGAAAGACCACCACAGGATCCGGGGGTTAGGGTGCCAAAAAGGGGAAGATGTGGGAGTGTCCGGGGAACGGGCAGGGAGATCAGGACCACTCCTCGGGAGCGGGATCCTGTGCGGGATCCGGGTGGAAGACCGTGCCGCAGGGGCAGAGGACCTCCAGATCGGTAAAAGAGTCTTGCATTATGCAAGTAAGACCGCCCCGGCAGCGCCAGCACCGGTAGTCCGGCTCCCAGCTCTGGCCGTCAGGGGAGGTGAGGGTGAAGTGGAAGCGGGTGAGGATCCGCTTGCAGCGGGGGCAGTAGTGGGGGCGGTAGCCGTAGCCCGGATCCAGGGCATAGCCCTGATCCAGGAGGCTGAAGGTCTGGGTGCGGAGCCTTTTAGTGCCCACCAGGTATTCCAGCAGGGGTCTGCCTCCGTTGTGGAGGCTGGACACGGTGAGGGCAGGCGGGGTGCAGAGCATGCTCACCCCGGTGGTGATCTCATGGATCCTGCCGCAGGAGGGGCAGGGGATGTGGTAGGTGATGCCGCCCATGGAGTGTGCCGGAAAAAATCCCCGGGACATGCCCGGGGCTGGTGAAACGGGGAAGGTTCGGGATCAGTCCCGGATCTCCACCTGGGCCTCCCCGGGGGCGGCCTGCTGGATGGATCCCAGGATCCAGGCCTTCTCCCCCTGGGCGTTCAGGAGCTCTGCGGCTTCGGCAGCCCGGTCAGATGGCACTGCGGCGATCATGCCCACGCCGCAGTTGAAGGTGCGGAACATCTCCCGGCGGTCCACATTGCCCTTCTCCTGGAGCCAGGAGAAGATGGCGGGCCACTGCCAGGAGGTGCCGTCGATGACAGCCTTGGTTCCCTCGGGCAGCACCCGGGGAATGTTGTCCCAGAAGCCGCCGCCGGTGATGTGGGCCAGGGCGTGCACCGGCAGGGCCTTGATCAGCTTCAGCAGGGGCTTCACATAAATCCTGGTGGGCTCCAGCAGTGCTTCGCCCAGGGTCCGGCCGTCAAACTCCTGGGAGAGATCGGCGCCGCTGACCTCCACAATCTTCCTGATCAGGGAGTAGCCGTTGGAGTGGGGGCCCGAGGAGGCGATGCCGATGAGGGTGTCCCCGGGGGTGACGGCGCTGCCGTCTATGATCTCGTCCTCTTCCACCACGCCCACGGCGAAGCCTGCCATGTCATAATCCCCCTTGGCATACATGCCGGGCATTTCAGCGGTCTCGCCGCCGATGAGGGCGCAGCCGGCCATCTCGCAGCCCCGGCAGATCCCGGAGATCACCTGGGCGGCCTGATCCACGTTCAGGTGCCCGGTGGCGTAGTAGTCCAGGTAGAACAGGGGTTCGGCACCCTGGACGATCAGATCGTTCACGCACATGGCCACCAGATCGATGCCCACGGTGCCGTGGCGGTTCATGTCAATGGCCACCCTGAGCTTGGTGCCCACGCCGTCGGTTCCGGAGACCAGCACGGGCTTGCGGTACCCGGCAGGGATGCGGCACAGGGCGCCGTAGCCCCCCAGGCCCCCGATGACCTCGGGACGGGCGGTCTTCTTCACATCGCCCTTGATTTTCTCCACCAGGGCCTCTCCGGCGTCGATGTCAACGCCTGCTTCCTTGTAGTTAAGTTTCTGCTGGGACACGAACTGACTCCATGTTGCTGGCTGTTTCTGAATGCCGCCGATTATAGCACATGCCCCGGGGACTGCCCACAGCGGCAAAGGATCCCGGAGCCGGGGGCATTACTCACAGCCGGGGCGCTGCCACCCGGGCAGGAGGTGTGCGGTTGCGGGAGAAAGTGGGGATCCAGGAGGAGGCACCGGGTAGTGAGTGACGGCGCCGGAAAAATGCTCACGCCCTGTTCCCTTCCCTGTGGACAGGGCGGGGGCAAAGTATTAATCTGAATTCCGGTCACAGTCTGTCACAGGAGGTGCGGGATGGCTTTCGGGGGAGGGGTGCAGACCCAGAGGCTCTTCAGAACTGCTCTTTGTTGTTCCGGATCCCGGATCCTGCTCCTGGGGGCGGGTCTCCTGGCGCCGCTCCTGCTGCCGGCTCCGGCCCTGGGGGCGGAGATCTCCCGGGCCGTGACCAGTGACGGCCGGGGGGCGCTGCATTATGACGGGGACGTCACCGAGGGGGACTTCAAAAACCTCAAGGAGGAGGTGGAGGTCATGCGCCGCAGCGGCACCCCGGTGGAGCTCATCCTGCTGAACAGCAACGGGGGCCTGGTGGCCGAGGGGGTCCTCATGGGGCGCTTCCTCCACCAGAACGGGATCGCCACGGCAGTGGAGCGGGGCAAGCACTGCTTCAGCTCCTGCATTTCCATTTTCGCCGGGGGTGTTCCCCGGACCGCCTTCCCCGGGGCCCGGATGGGGGTGCACCGGGCCAACCATGACTCCCAGGACACCCGGGACGCCCGGGCGGTGTCCATTTCCATGAACGACTTCTACCGGGAGTGGAAAGTTCCTGACAGCATCCGCATGGCCATGATAGACACCCCGCCGGACAAGCTTTACCTGCTGACCGAGGATGAGATGCGCCGTTTCAGCACCTCCTCCAAGGGCTCCGGGGTCTCTGCCCTGCGGCCGGTGGTCACCACCTCCCCGGAGAAGGCCAAGGAGCATGTGCTGGACACCAAGATCAAGGCTCTGGAGTTCATGGATCAGGGGCAGCCCCTGGAGGCGGCCCGGATGCTGGAGCAGGTCAAGGCCCTGGCCCCCACGGACCATGAGCTCTTTGACATGCTGGGCCGGGCCCACCACATGTCCGGCAACCGCAAGCAGGCCATCATCAGTTTTACCTCGGCGGTGAAGATCAACCCCAGTTATCCTGACAGCTGGCGCTCCCTGGGGGAACTGGTGGCTGACGAGGGCAACACCGAGTGGGCCACCCAGTGCTTTATGAAGTACTACGGCCACATGGAGGACAAGGAACTGGCCTTTTCCGTGCTGGAGGGCATTTCCTACCGCAGCCGGGGCTCCAAGCGGGATCTGGCCGCCGCCGCCGCCAGACGGCAGATCCGCCGGTGAGATCACCTTTTTCTGCTGCCGGATCAACTTGCTGCGGCTTCCATCCGGCGCTCCCCTTCCGCTTCTCCCTGCCGGATCTTCTTTCCGCGGCGGGATGCCCATCCTTTTCAATCCCTGATATCTGGTGATGCTGCCGTGGACTTTGCCGCCCTGCCTCTGACATCATTCCCTGTTGCCGGCAAGCCCCCGGCTTGCGGGGATCACTTCCTTCCCATGTCCCGGGAGGAGATGCGCCGCCTGGGCTGGAGCCAGTGCGATGTGATCCTGGTGTCCGGGGACGCCTATGTGGATCATCCCAGTTTTGCCGCCGCCATCCTGGGCCGCACCCTGGAGCACTTTGGCTTCAGGGTGGGGATCATCGCCCAGCCTGACTGGCGCAGCTGCGATGACTTTAGGCGCCTGGGACCGCCCCGGTTGCTCTGGGGGGTGTCCGCGGGCAACATGGACTCCATGGTGAACCATTACACTGCTGACCGGAAGATCCGCCATGACGACGCCTACACCCCGGGCAATGTCAGCGGCCGCCGTCCCGATCGGGCGGCGGTGGTCTACGCCCAGCGCTGCCGGGAGGCCTACCGGGGGATCCCAGTGGCGGTGGGGGGCATTGAGGCCTCCCTCAGACGCTGCGCCCATTACGACTACTGGTCCGACACCGTGAAGCGGGCGCTGATCTTCGATGCCAAGGCCGATATCCTGCTGTACGGCAGCGGGGAGCGCTCCCTGACGGAGCTGGCCCTGCGCCTGCACCGGGGGGAGACGATAAGTACTATTTGGAACATCCGGGGCTCGGCGGTGATCCTCCGGGATCCGCCACCGGGGATCCCGGGATCAGATGAAACCCGGCCCGGGGCGGAGACGGAGATCCCCCCGGTGATCCTGCCGGAGGGCTCTGATCCCGGGAAGGCTGCCGGGGAAGAGCCGGCGATCCCGGAGGCACCGGGGCAGAGCCCTGATCCCGGGGCGGAATCCCCGGAGGCGGAAGCCCCGGCGCCGTCTGATCCCGGGGACGGGACCGAGGGGGATCCGGCAGGGCAGGGCATCCGGGACGGTTTTCCGGATGACACCTCCGGGCGGCGCTATGTGCTGATGCCCTCCTTTGAGGATGTCCGGGAGGATCGGCGCCTTTATGCCCATTCCATGCACCTGCTCCGCCGGGAGAACAATCCCTTCTGCGCTTCCTTCCTGTTGCAGCGCCATGGTGACCGGGGCGTGTGGATCAACCCGCCTCCCTGGCCCCTGGGGACCCCGGAGATGGACCTGGTTTACGATCTGCCCTTCATGCGCCGTCCCCATCCCTCCTATCATGAGACCATCCCTGCCTATGAGATGATCAAGACCTCGGTGACTGCCATGCGGGGGTGTTTTGGAGGCTGCGCCTTCTGCACCATCGCCCTGCATGCGGGGAAGTTCATCCAGAGCAGATCTCCGGAGAGCATTGAGCGGGAGATCGCCGAGATCAGCCGCCGGGTGCCGGGGTATGCCGGGGTGATCACCGATGTGGGAGGGCCCTCAGCCAACATGTACCGCCTGGGCTGCCGGAACCGGCGGGCCATGGGAGCCTGCCGCCGGGGATCCTGCCTTTATCCCAACATCTGCCGCTTCCTGGACACAGATCAGTCCCCGGCGGTGGAACTGTACCGCCGGCTCCGGCAGAGCCCTCATGTCCGGAGGCTCTTCATCTCTTCGGGGATCCGGCTGGAGCTGGCACTGTGCTGGCCCGACTACATCCGGGAGGTGGCACTGCACCATGTCAGCGGTCACCTGAAGGTGGCTCCGGAGCACATGTCCGACCGGGTCCTGGGGCACATGCACAAGCCCGGGGCCCTTTCTTATCGGGATTTTGAGCGGATCTTTCTCCGCTGCTCCCAGGAGGCCGGCCGGCGGCAGGTGATGATCCCCTATTTCATCGCCTCCCACCCCGGCACGGAGGATGAGGACATGATCTCCCTGGCCCTGTGGCTTAAGGAGCGGGGACTCCAGGTGGATCAGGTCCAGAGCTTCTATCCCACACCCCTGTCGGACTCCACCACCATGTACTGGACGGGCTTTGATCCCATGCTGAAAATAAAGGATAATAGCCCCGTCGTTCCCTGTGTCCGGGGGGAGATCCGGCGCCGGATCCAGAAGGCCATCCTGCGCTACCACGACCCAGAGAACTGGGACATCATTCGAAAGCGCCTCCGGGAACTGGGGCTTGAGCGCCTCATCGGCACTGGCAGCGGCTGTCTGGTGCCCCCGGAGGATCGCCGGGACCGCCGGCGGGGAGCCGCAGGCCTTGGCGCCGGAGACGGCAGGGGCAGATCGTCACAGCAGAGACCGGAGAGGAGAGCATGGAGCCGGGGATCAGAGCAGAGGAAAGACCGGGGAACCGCAGGCCGGGGGCAGCGCCGCTGAGGGCGGGGCGCCTCCTGGGGATCCTGCTCCTGGGGCTGGCGGCCGTGACCGGCTGTGGCGGGGATCTGCTGGGTTTTGATGACAACCACAACGATATCCGGGATGACGTGGAGTCCTACATTGAGACCCTGACCTTCCTGACTCAGATGCAGCGGAACTCCATGATGCAGATGGCCCAGGTCTACCAGCATCTGTTCAAGACCCAGTTCTACACTCCCGAGCAGGAGATCAATGAAGTGGGGATCAACATTATCCGCAACGAGATTGATCTGGCCAGCAACTGCATGGTCCATGCCTTCGGCTCCAATACCGAGCTGATGACCTCCATGGTCCGGGCCCTGCGCCGCCGGGCGGCGGACAATGACACCCGGGCCGACAAGGTCAAGGAGTTTGACCGGCTGGCCACCATGGTGTTCTACAATGAGACCCATTTTGACGGTACAGAGGACACCTGCCTGTTCCGGTGACGGGGAACTCCGGGGCTTCCGGAGACGGAAAACTCCGGGAGCAGCCGGAGACGTTGCCGCGGTCATTGACTGAAGAGGACACAGCCTGAGCCATGAGCGATTCAGAGAACAATCCAGTGATCAATAAAGTGGGCGCCGCGCCGGCTTCCGGATCTGAGGCCGGAGTGGCCATGGAGATCAGCGGGATCCGCCGCTCCTATGAGCGGGGAAGCCTCCGCAGGGAGGATATGCCCGGGGATCCCCTGATCCTCTTTGAGAAGTGGCTCAAGGAGGCGGTGGACGCCTCCTTGGCTGATCCCACAGGCATGGTGGTGGCCACGGTGGACGGCCAGGGTATGCCCTTCCAGCGATCGGTGCTGCTGAAGAAGTTTGATCACCGGGGGTTTGTGTTCTTCACCAACCTGTCCTCCCGGAAGGCCCGGCAGATTGACGCCGGAAGTCCGGTGAGCCTGCTGTTCCCCTGGTATCCCCTGGAGCGCCAGGTGCACATTCAAGGACGGGCATCAAAGTTGGGGAGCCTGGAGGTCATGAGTTATTTTGCCTCCCGTCCCCGGGACAGCCAGATCGGCGCCTGGGTGTCCCACCAGTCATCGGTGATCTCCGCCCGTTCGGTCCTGGAGTCCAAGTTTGCTGAAATGAAGGAGCGCTTCCGGGAGGGAAGGATCCCCCTGCCTTCCTTCTGGGGCGGTTACCGGGTGGAGCACTGTTCGGTGGAGTTCTGGCAGGGCGGCCGGAACCGTCTCCATGACCGCTTCCTGTACACCCGGTCGGACAGCGGCTGGAACATTGACCGGCTTGCCCCCTGATCTCCTCCTTTCATTCTGCTGCCGGTCAAGGCCGGGGCAGTTCACGTTTTCCCGGATCTGCTCCGGCGGATCGGTTTTCCAGAGAGGTGTTTCCATGAAAGCTTTGCGTGTTCTCGTGCCGGTGCTCTTTGCCTCGGCCCTGGGTCTTGGGGGATGTGTGGTCATAGACGATGACTACTATGACTATGATGACGGGCCCCGTCATCACCATCATGAGCCTCCCCCCTCACACCACCATGATGACAAGCACCATGACAGCCGGCACCATGATGACAGGCACCATGACAGCCGTCACGACGATCGGCATCATGACAGCCGCCCCCATGACACCCGTCATAAAGACAGCTCCGGCCATGACAGCAGGCACCATGATGCCCGCAGCCACGACAGGCATCAGGCAGATCAGGGACATGTCCGCCGGGACCGCCGCTGAGACGCATCTCCCCTGGCTGCCCACTTTGTTTCCTGGTCAACAGTGTTATAATCGGATCTAGCCGCCATGAACTGTGCCCTCCGGGTTCACATCCTGACGGCGTTCCGGCAATCCCTGAATTTCTTTTCTGAGGAACATTCGTGAAACTGAAATCCACTCTTCTTGCCATAGGACTTGCATGTGCCGTCTGCCTGACGGGCTGCATCGTCATCGATGACGATCTGTACTATGACGACTATGATTACGAGCCGTCATATCATCATCATCACCGCGGCCCGCCGCCGCCTCCGCCTCCACACCACCATCGTTAGGAACTGTCGCATAATAAAATGTAATTCTTGATACAAGAATTCTCCCTTCTCTGT
>ERZ842401.1098-NODE-1098-length-39649-cov-5.232939_pt1 | contig 39649 bp, 35 predicted proteins | sample MGYA00521270_ERZ842401 | MGnify/ENA primary metagenome ERZ842401 (study PRJEB31892, sample SAMEA3878208) | bioreactor metagenome | biome: Moose rumen | place: Sweden | collected 2011-10 | study: EMG produced TPA metagenomics assembly of the PRJEB12797 data set...
ACTTTATTTTGTGCTCAATTAAAATATTTTTCATACCTTTGCACATCAGAATCGATTCTTTTGTAATTAAACAAATTCATATATGAAGAAAAAAATTCTAATACTTGATGACAAAGAGACCATCGCAAAGGTTCTCTCCATCTACCTGATGAGTGATTACGAAGTACAATGGCTTCCCGACGGACTACAGGGTGTGAAATGGCTTCAAGCAGGCAACACGCCAGACCTCATCATTTCCGATATCCGCATGCCGGGAATGCGCGGTGACGACTTCCTGGAATGGATTAAGCAGAATGAATTGTTCCGCCATATCCCAGTGATCATGCTGTCGAGCGAGGATTCTACCAGTGAGCGTATCCGCTTGCTGGAGATTGGCGCAGAGGACTATATCGTGAAGCCCTTCAACCCGATGGAGCTGAAGATTCGAGTAAAAAAGATTTTGCCTAACTAACAATAGGAACTAAAAGCCTTATTTTATGATAGGTGTTGTTTATTTAGGAAATAATCCTCAGACAGAAGAACGCCTGAAATACCTGCCAGGCCGCCAAGTGAAGTTCACCAAGAACTATATGGAGGCAGCAGACGCATGCAAGTCGCATACCCGCAACGAACATTTCATCGTATTCTACGAAAGGAATGTCCGCACTGAGGACGTGACTGCCATCACCTATTTACGTAAGCACTGTGAGGGGGTCTACCTTATTCTTCTTACCAGCATGCTGACTGGAGAAGAAAGGGAAATCTACCAGAAGTGCGGCATCAACGACACGCTGGACCCAAGGGCCTCGGTGACGGAACTGAACAAGAAATTGCAGTTTATTTCCGACCGAGAAGGTATTCTCTTTGACGACCAGGTATCGAAGAAGAGAATACTCCGCTTCAAGATTCCTCTTTGGAAGCGTCTGTTCGATATTGTCTGCTCTTCTTTAGGCATCATCATCCTCTCGCCTGTACTCATCATTACAGCCATTGCTATCAAGATAGAGAGCAAAGGCCCCGTGCTGTTTAAATCCAAGCGTGTGGGAACGAACTATAAGATTTTCGACTTCCTGAAGTTCCGTTCTATGTACGCGGATGCAGAAGAGCGTCTCAAGGAGCTGAGCAAATCCAGCAACCAATACAGCGAACACCATGAGGCTATGCCCGAGGAGCACAAGAGCACCGTTACGGCTCCACTTGGCGATGAAGCCGAAATGACGATGATGGAGATGGGCATGGAATCGGACATGCTGATCAGCGATGACGAGATTATGCTCGTAGGCGACGACTTCGTCATGGCTGAGAGCGATTTCAACAAGCAGAAAGAGGAAGAAATAAACAATGCTTTCGTGAAGATAGAGAACGACCCACGAGTTACAAAGGTAGGCCGCTTCATCCGCAAATACAGCATTGACGAGTTGCCTCAGCTCTTTAACATCCTGAAAGGTGACATGTCGGTGGTAGGCAACCGTCCCCTGCCACTTTACGAAGCAGAAAAGCTCACAGCCGACAGCAGCATCGACCGTTTCATGGCTCCCGCCGGACTCACAGGCCTTTGGCAAGTAGAAGAACGGGGCAAAGGAGGAAACATGTCAGCCGAAGAACGCAAGCAACTTGATATTACATACGGGCAGACCTATAATTTCACGCTGGACATGAAGATTATATTCCGTACGCTCTTTGCTTTTGTTCAGAAGGAAAATGTTTAACGATTGTATCAACGCATCTATGAAGACAATCTATAAGAAGGTTCTATTTTCAACACTGTTGGTTGCCACGTCCGTTGGTGCCAGTGCTCAGTCAAGAGCTGATGACAGTGGTATCAGCGCGGGCTTCTTCGACTCAAGTGTGGAGAAGGACATCTATTTCTCCACTTTCAAGTTACCCCCATTGGCCGTGTTGTTTGAGAATGCGAAGTCAAATCCAGAAATTCTCACACTGGCTAAAGCGCAGGAGCTAGCACAGGCAGAAGTAGCGAAACAGAAGAAGCATATCTTCTCCTATATTCGCGGAAATGCGAGTTATGCCTACGGAAAGACAGATATGTGGAGTTCTGGTTCCGACACATACACCCCGATTCTTCAGCAATTCCAAGGCCACGAGCAGAGCTATTGGAATATCGGTGTCAATCTGAGTATTCCTCTGGAGGATGTCCTTGATCTTGGTCCCGCAGTTAAGCGCAAGCGGCTTGAAGCAGAACAAGCGCAAATAAAAAAGGATGCTGCATACGACCAGTTAAAACTGCAAATTGCAACACTCTATGTACAAATAACGAATAATCTCACCGCACTTAAAACCGCTGGTGAAAATGCGGCAATATATCAAGGAGCCAGTGCTTTGAATGAGCGACAGTTCCAACACGGAAATTTTGGCATAGAAGATTATGCTTGGACTGGCCAACGCGGGCAAGGAGCCGTTGCTACTTATCAAGGTTTGCTGACCCAAATCACCATTGATATCATCACTCTTGAAATTCTCACCCATACACCTATCATCACTAATACGACGACGGAAATTACGCTTGATGAAGACGTGAGCAAATCGCAAAAACAAATCGACAAAGAGAACAAAGCAGTTGAAAAGCGTATCAAACAGGCTGTAAAAGAAGAAATCAAGCACGAAAAGGCAGAAGAGGAAGCGGCAGAAAAAGAAAGGAAAGAAGCTGAGAAGGAAGAGAAAGAAGCAAAAAAAGAAGCAGAAAAAGAAGCGAAGAAACTGCAAAAGGCAAACAAATAACCCCACTAGAAAACAAAAGCTATGGACATTTTCAGATATATAGTACGTTTTTTGTATAAGATACGTTGGTATCTAGTTATTTTACCTGTCATTGCACTGATTATTGCATGGTTCTTAACCCGTAATATGGAACGTGTATATGATGCTAACACCACCGTATATACAGGTATGATTACGGGATACAGCATTGAAGGAACTGGAAGTGGTGGGGGGAATGCCCAAACGAATATTACGAACCTCATGCTCATCATACAAACCGACAATACCATTCACGAAGTGGCGTTACGCCTGTTTGCTCGCTGTATGTTATATGGTAATCCAAACAAAGACAACAACTATATTTCAGCCGAACATTATCGGCAACTAGCCGCTGGCGTGCCAGCAGACGTCAAGGCACTCGTTCAAAACAACGAAGATGATTCCTACGGACGTCTGAAAGCATACGAAAAGCCTTCACAGGACAATTATCTTTATAATCTTCTGAACCATCATCCCTACTTTAGTATTAAGAGCATTATTAGCCGTTTGAAAGTAATTCGATTAGACAAAAGCGACATCATAGACATTGCTTATTCGGCCAATGATGCAGGCATCTGCTATAATACACTAGACATCCTCAACAGGGTGTTTGCCCACCAATACCAGGATTTACGCTACGGTGAGACTCTAAATGTCATCAAATTCTTTGAACGCGAGGTAAGCAAGCTTAGCAAAGTACTTAATACTGCTGAAAACGACCTTATCAACTATAATATCCGGCATCGCATCATTAACTATGGAGAGCAGACCAAAGCACTAGCCGGATTGGATGCCCAGCAGCAAAATGCAGAAAATGACTTACGTAAAAATCTAGCCACGACAGAAGCGCTGATCAACTATATTAAGCAGCAATTAGGCAACCGCCAGCAGCTCATTGAATCGAATGAGCAATTCACAGCATTGGTACGCGATATCTCCAGACTGCAATCACGCATCGCAAATTTAAAATTGATGAGCAGTGAAAACAGTGGCAGCAATGCCGAAGCCCAACTGGAACTGGCTAAGGCAGAGAAAGAACTGGCCATTGCCACAGACGAAGTAAAGACATACACCGCTAAGATTGAGGCTGCTACCTATAACACAGATACAGGTATTAAAGCTACAGACCTAATTGGGAAATGGCTAGATCAGGTGCTCATTTTGGAACAGACAAAAGCAGAATTGGGGGCATACGAGATTATGAGAGCAAAACTTGACGAACAATACAAATTCTACTCTCCTCTCGGAGCTACGATTGATCGTAAAGCCCGTCATATTAGCTTCATCGAAGCCAATTACATGGAAATGCTGAGGGCATTGAATGCAGCCCGCTTGCGTCAACGCAACCTGCAGATGTCAACAGCCACACTGAAGCAGCTGAAACCGCCTGTGTTCCCGTTGAATGCACAACCCACCAACCGCATGATGATTCTGTTGGGTGCTTTTATGCTAACCTTCTTCTTTGTGGCCCTCTACTTCTTTATCATCGAGATGCTCGACCGCACCCTGCGCGACCGTATGCGTTCCGAACGTATCACGAAGATTCCTGTCATGGGCTGCTATCCACGAGAGAGTACCATGCGCTACCGCCGCTTCAACAAGACCATCAGCGACATGGCGTTGCGCCAGCTTAGCAAAGCATTGCTGCCATACTTCAAGCAAGGCCAGCAAAACGTGCTCAACCTGCTCTCTACTGATGCAGGCAATGGCAAGAGCCATCTGGCAGAAGAGCTGGAGAATTACTGGCTAAGCATTGGCTTGCAGGTACGTCGCCTTACCTATGATGAAGACTTCCTTGCCGATGATAGTCGTTATATCATGGCTAAAGACCTCAAAGACATTTGCCCAGACATTCTGCCCGAGGAAATTGCCATTGTAGAGTATCCGAATCTGGATGACAATACGATTTCTCCCGCCCTGCTCAACATGGGCACGGTCAATCTGATGGTTACTCGTGCCAATCGCACTTGGAAAGATGTCGACCAAAAAGCATTGAAAGAGCTGCAAGGACGTTTAAAGGATCAGGACACACTATTCATGTACCTCACAGAGGCACAGCGCTATGCAGTTGAGGAATTTGTAGGGCAGCTGCCGCCTTACTCACACTTCAACAACTTTGTCTACCGCATGTCGCAGATGGGTATCACAGCCGTAGAGAACAACCGTGCCAAGTAAACGCATTATTATTCATGAGCAGCACATCCTATAGGACATCAGCCAGTGAATTAGGAGGAGGAAGAACTGCCTTTCTCCTCCTCCTCTTCGCTGTAGCGCTCTATCAGTTCTATAGTGCAGGCTTCAATGCTTTTGCCACTATTTGTGCATTGCCAATCCTTGTCATTGTTATTATTCTGTCGTTTCGGTACAGAATGTTTCTTTTCTGGAGTCTGATTTTTGTAAATTTCCTTTTACAAATGAAGGACTCCCCTCTTCCTTCGGGCATCCCCATGTCCCTTTGGAACGAAATGTTGGAGATATTGCTATTGGTACTTGCTATCATCGATGTGAAAGGCACCAAGTTCGATGCAACCCTTAACGTGATGTTATTGGCACTTATCATCTGGTGTTCTTTTTGCACCCTTGAGGTAATGAACGACACCTGCGGGATGGCATATAATTGGGGATTTTGGTACACTGGTGCCCGTATGATGGCCTTTCAGTTGCTGTATGCCCTTTTAGTCTTTACGATTTATATTAACACTCCCCAAAATTTGCTAAAATATTTACTCATTTGGGGAGGGATTTCTCTGTTTGCTGCTTTTTGGATGTGGAAACAGCAAAAATTAGGTTTTACAGATGCTGAAAGTCGGTGGATTAATGGCCGAGGCAGTAGTACACATATTCTACAAGGTGGATCACTTATTCGCTATTTCTCTATATATAGTGATGCTGCCAGTGCGGGTATTGGATTAGCGGCTACAGCTACTGCATTTCTCATCTTTGGCCTCACTGCAAAAATAAAGAAATACAAATATTTTTTCCTGGCTATCGGAGCAGCTTGCGCTTGGGCCATGTTCCCTTCTGGTACGCGTACTGCCATTTTCTGTCTGCTGGCAGGTTTTGCTTCCTATACCGTTCTATCAAAATCTTTTAGGCTCGCCACTTTCGTTGGCACAGCAGGTATTTTCATTTATATCATATTGGCTTTCACCAAGATTGGTGATGGCAATAGTATGATACACCGCATGCGTTCCGCTTTTGACCCAAACGATGCTTCCGCCAATGTTCGAAAAATGAATCAAGCGGTGATGAAGAAATATCTGGCTGATGCGCCTTTTGGTATAGGCATTGGCGTTGACAATAACGATGTACCTGTAGGAAATAAATTCAACACACTGTCGAACATCCCCCCCGATTCGGAATACGTTTACATCTGGGTACACACAGGTGTGGTTGGCATTACAATCTTTATCCTCACAACAGGATTGATGTTTTTAGGTGCCAGCCGTGTGGTGATGTTCCAACTCACCAGCTCTTCGCTTCGAGGTATCGGGGCAGGATTGTGCTGTGGTTTTGTGGCTATGCAGCTCGGCGGCTATGCCAATCAGGTGCTGATGCAGTTCCCTAATTGTCTCGTCTTCTATGGAGGTCTCAGTATTGTCTTCACCCTTCCTTTCTATGAAAAGGAATGGATGGCTCATGAAGAGCGCCAGCTGGCCCTTGAAGCGGAGAAAAAACGCATCAAGGAAGAAAAGAAACGGGCAAAAAGAGTATAGCCAAACGCGTTGAAGATTGGATATTCATAGCATTTCCATCATTACTGTCAATTATAACGGACTGAAGGACACGTGTGAGCTAATTGACAGCATTCCCCTTTCCGACGAGGTGGAAATTATTGTTGTTGACAATGCCTCCAAGACCGACGAAGCCACTATCCTGCAAACACGCTATCCCCATATTATTGCCATCCGAAGCGAAATCAATTTGGGGTTTGCAGGAGGTAATAACTTGGGAATTAAAGCCGCCCACGGACATTTCCTTTTTTTCATCAATAACGATACCGTGCTGAAAGGAACAGAAGAAGAAAAACTACAAGCCATTCATACACTGAAAGCTCGTCTTCTTTCCTCACAGAAGACCGGTATTGTATGTCCCAAGATTCGCTTTGCTTGGGATGACTGCCCCATCCAATTTGCAGGCTATACCCCTCTAACGGGTATCACCATGCGTAACCATTCTATCGGTTTCGGAGAATACGACCGAGGCCAATACGACACACCCCACCCCACTCCTTACGCCCACGGTGCAGCGATGATGGTGAAGCGCGCAGCCATTGAAGAAGCGGGGCTGATGCCAGCATGCTATTTCCTTTATTATGAAGAACTCGACTGGTCGTTGATGATTCGCCATGCAGGCTATGATATCTGGTATGACCCTTGCTGTACCATCTTCCATAAAGAAAGCCAAAGCACCGGGCAACAAAGTCCTCTCCGCACCTATTACATTACTCGCAACCGCCTGCTTTTTGCCCTACGTAATATCCCTCGTCCCCGACGATATGCTACCTATCTTTATCTCATTTTACTGGTAGCGCTGCGGGATATTCTGAAGAACCTGCTTCACCGACAGCCTGCATTGGCCAAGGCTACAACCCTAGGAATTGTTCATTTCTTTAAAGGCCGCTATGGCCATCAACACATCTAAATCAAATCATTATGTGGCACGACGTTCATAAAACAAGAAAATGGTGGGTAGTAGGCATTATCTTGCCATTAGTAGTTGTTTTCTATATTCTCATTGATGGAAGGAAAACTGACGTAGCGGGCAAAGTGGTTGTGTGCATTCCTGTTTATGGCCAGAGTCTGGCTCTTGGAGAAGAGGCTGCAAGAATTACCGATTTTGAACAGTTTGCCTCTCAGTACGAGGGGCGCATCGTCACAGAAAACATTGACGACAAATTCGGTTATTTTGATGCAAGTCTTTTGAAGCAATACGTCAAGCGACTCCTACATTATCGAAAGCGCTCGTTCGAGCTTTCTGTCTATGGCATGGCCGAGTCTCTCGCCAAGGAATTAGGGCCAGACACGGTTATCTGTATTTTCCCTGGAGGCCAAGGAGCCACAGCTCTTGCCCACCTCAGCAAAGGAACAGCCCCATACAACCGTTTCATTGCTGATATTGAAAAAGCTTCGAAGTCAGCCACCAAGGGGGGCGCCCGTTTCTACCTTCCGGCCATCTGCTGGATGCAAGGCGAATCAGACATCGACACTTATCCTGACACTGACTATGAGCAGCTCTTGCAGCAATTTGTGACCGACATCAACCATGATGTCAAGCGCATCACACACCAGTCTGAAGATGTTCGCATCATCTGCTACCAGACTAATGCCGTCACCAAAGGTGAACGTTTCTCTGAAAACGACTATCAATGCGTTGAAGCCAAGGTGCCGCAGGCCATGAGTGAATTGCTTCGTGACGACACGCTTTTCTGGGCCAGCGGTCCTACCTACCCTTATCCTTTTGTCCGTGAGTATATCCATATCGACGGTATCAGTCAAAAGCGCATTGGCTATTTGGCAGCGAAATCTGCCTTGGGCATCCTGAGAAAAAGTCCACGCCAGATAGGACTACAACCACTTGTTATCTCATCCGCAGACAGCACCGTCTTCATACATTTCAATGTCCCCCACCCTCCGCTTGTGTTCGACACCATAAATGTTGCCCCCGTCCCCAACTATGGATTCAAGGTCATTCGCCAAGACGGGACTGATATTGCCACTACAGTAACCATAAAGAATGATACAATAGCCATCCTATGTGCAGAAGCTCCTAAAGGATGCAAAGTCCGCTACGCCATCAATGGCACTCTTAACAAGAGCGGTTACCGGATTGGCCCCCGAGGAAATCTTCGCGATTCCCAAGGCGAAGACGAGCAAGTGCTTATCGCAAAACAGCATTACCCGCAGCATAACTGGTGCTACCAATTCGATGAAACTCTTCTACCGTAAGAAAATATCCCAGTTTTTTCTTGCTGTTCAGAATATTTTTTAGTACTTTTGCACCAAATATCAGAACCGTCTATGAACTTTTGGTGGATACTATATACCATTGATGGAGTATGCTTTGTCTTAGTGGCAATGACAGTGCTCTATTTTCTGATTTTCTCCATCGCTTCTCTATTCAAGCATCGAAACGAGGTCAAGAAGGCGAAAGTGCAGAACCGGTTCATTGTACTCATTCCTTCATATAAACAGGATGATGTTATCCGCAAGACGGTTAATTCGATTCTAGGACAAAGCTATCCCCAGCGCATGTTCGACGTTGTCGTCATCTCTGACCACCAAGACGAGCTTGTCAATATGCAACTGGCCCAGCTCCCCATCACACTGCTGACCCCAGATTTTGAGCAAAGTTCCAAAGCTAAATCCCTGCAGTATGCCGTACTCAACCTCCCTAAATTCAAAATCTACGATGCAGTGTTGATACTCGATGCAGGAAACATCGTCAAGCCAGAATTCCTGGAAGAGGTGAACGATGCTTTTGCGACATCTGGCACAAAAGCAGTGCAGGTTCATCGCCTTTCCGCCAATCGCGACACGCCTTCTGCTCGACTAGATTCCATTTTTGAAGAGATCAACAACTCCGTTTTCCGTCGTGGCCATCAGGTACTGGGACTTTCTGCATCACTCAATGGCTCTGGCATTGTCTTCGATTTCCAATGGTTCAAGGAGAATATCATGAAAATACGTTCATCCATTGGCGAAGACAAGGCATTGGAAGGACTGCTGATGCTCGATAACATTTTTGTTGATTATTTTGAGGACATCTTCATCTATGACGAGAAGACCCGTAACATCAGGGACTTCAACAAGCAACGCAGCCGTTGGATCTACACTCAGCTGCACGCGCTGATTAACAACCTCCGCTTCCTACCAAAAGCCATCCTTAACCGACACTACGACCACATCGACAAGATCATCCAGTGGATGCTCATCCCCCGTACCATCCTAATTGGAATTATCGGTGCCATGAGCATTGTCTTGCCTTTTATCTATATGACATTGGCCATCAAATGGTGGGTCGTCGCTGCCGTCGTCCTATTTGCCTTCTCACTGGCGACTCCCGACTATCTGGTCGACAAGAACTGGGACACGGACTTTGTTCGTGCTCCCCTAGTCAGTCTTGGCGGCCTCTTCAACATCTTCCGTGCCGGGCATACCGAAGCCAGCGACCGTGTTAGCTCTGTCAGCAAATGGATTGGCAGCGTAAAGAAGAAAGAGCATAAAAAGAAGACCAAATGGGATATTTAATCATTCATATCGCTGATTGGCTACTATGGACAATTATGGCCATATCGGTATGCTATATCCTTCTGTTCGCTCTCGCTTCACTTTTGCCAAGAAAGAAAAGCCCCACGATTGATTCGGACACCGCAAGAAACAGGTTTCTTGTTCTATTTCCTGCGTACCACGAAGACACAGTCATCATCCATTCTGTAGAGACCTTCCTTCAGCAGGACTATCCTTCCAGCCATTATCAGGTCGCCGTTATTTCCGACCACATGCAACCCGCTACAAACAGGCAACTATCAAGTCTCCCCATCACCCTCCACACGCCATCCTTTAAAGAAAGCTCAAAAGCCAAGGCACTTCAGTACGCAATCTCCCAATCAAACAACTCAAAGCAGGAAGAGGAAACATTTGACTATGTGGTCATTCTCGATGCCGACAATCTGGTATCACCAAATTTCCTATCACAACTGAACGCCGTATGCCAACAAGGCCATCAAGCTATTCAATGCCATCGCACAGCCAAGAACACCGACAATGACATTGCCGTGCTAGACGGGCTCAGCGAGGAGATTAACAACAGCATCTTTCGCAAAGGGCACAATGCCATCGGCCTTTCATCAGCCCTTATCGGTTCTGGTATGTGCTTTAGCTATACCTGGTTCTGTGAAAGTGTAAACCAATTGGATTCTGCCGTTGAGGATCGAGAACTCGAAGCGCTATTGCTAAAGCAGGGCGTTTTCATTTATTATGCGGAACATATTCATGTCATGGACGAGAAAGTCAGCAACTACAATAGTTTTCAGCGCCAGCGCCTTCGCTGGATGAACGGTCAGATTCAGACATTATGCAACATGCTGCCATACGTACCCAAAGCCATTCTCACACACAATTTCAACTATATTGACAAGACCATACAGCAAGCCTTAATTCCCCGTTCCATGCTGGCGGTCTTTACCTTCATACTGGCCTTGCTAATAACCATCATTTCCCGTAGCTGGAGCATCAAGTGGTGGTTACTATTCCTCACTGTCTGCCTGGCACTGCTCCTTGCAACACCCCAACAACTACGGAAGCATTCCCTATCCAAAAAGATTCTCCACCTGCCACTACTCGTATGGAAGATGGTGCTCAATATGCTAAAGATAGACCGCAAAAATACAGATTTCATACATACTGCTCACGGCAAATAATCATCTATGAAAAATATAAAAATATTCATCTGTGCTCATAAAGAGGTAACCCTACCTCAACACCCCTATTTCCTGCCAGTACAAGCAGGAGCCGCACTCCATGAAGCCATCAGCGGCTATCAGCCCGACAGCGAAGGGGACAACATCTCCGTCAAAAACCCACATTTCTGTGAGCTTACCTGTCATTACTGGGCTTGGAAGAATCTTAAGAATGTGGATATTGTAGGTCTAAACCACTATCGTCGTTATTTTGATTTCCAAAAGAAATGGCCCCAGTTCGCTGCAGACAAGCATTTCATCAAAACCAATGATTTTCTGAGCCAGCCCTATTATTTTCCAGATTTAGAGCACCTTTTAGAGAAATACGACATCATCCTACCCGTTGCCCGCCACTGGCGAGTGAGCAACACACAGCAATATGCCGACTATCATATTGCCAAAGACTGGGAAATGCTGCGACAGATTATTAAAGAATGCTCCCCAAAATACCTCCCTGCCTTTGAAAAGACGATGGACCATTCCAACATCTCCGTAGGCTACAACATGTTCATAACCCACTGGAAGCATTTCGATGCATACTCAGAATGGCTCTTTGAAATTCTCTTTGAGGTAGAACGCCGTGTCCCTCCCATTGACGATCCTGTTCAAAGTCGTATTTACGGATATATGAGCGAACGGCTTATCAATGTCTTCTGCGAGCATTACCATTTACGCATCAAGCATTTCCCACTTATCATGCCATTGGATGATGCAAAAGAGTCAATGAACATCTCCAATTTTCATGCGACCTATCGCCGGTGGATTAACGACTTGAAATATCGAATAGGATAAGACGCATGCTCAACTAATGGGGAACCGCACACGTAAAAGCATCTTAAACGCAGAAGTAGGATTACTATTCTATTTCTTAAGTTTATTTGTTGCCTTTTTCTCGCGGAAGGTATTTTTGGGCAATCTGGGTGCAGACTTCATTGGCCTCACAGGAACACTGCTCAGCATCCTAAGTTTTCTTAACCTGTCAGAACTTGGTATTGGGCTAAGTGTCAGCTATTTCCTTTTCAAGCCATTAGCCGACAATGACCAACAAAAAATCAATGAGATTATATCATTGCTTGGCTATTTATACAAGCGAATCGGGCAATTTATACTAAGCATAGGCACTCTAGTCAGCTTGTTCTTCCCGCTGATGTTCAAAAACAATGATTTGCCTTTAAGTATTGTATATTTTGCCTTTTTCTCTTTCCTTGGCTCCAATGTCATCGGCTACTTTATCAACTACAGGCAGATACTACTTAATGCCGACCAAAAAATGTATCTAGTCAGTATCTACAGCCAGAGTTTCAATTTTCTCAAGTCCATTTTACAGATATTTCTTGCCATTTATTATAAGAATCTCTACCTGTGGGTTGCTATTGAGTTTATAGCAGCCATCGTTCAATGCCTGGTTTTGAACTGGAAAATCAACAAGGAATATCCTTGGTTGCAATCCGACAAGTCCAAAGGACGCCTCTTGCTGAAGGAGTACCCCGATATTATCAAGAAAACCAAACAAATAGTCATTCACCAGTTAAAAGACTTTCTGCTGAACAAGAGCGATGAGATAATGATTTTCCTTTTTGTCTCACTGAAGATGGTAGCCTATTACGGCAACTATGTAATGATTATCACTAAGCTCTCCACCATGTTCCTGACTTTCTTCAGCGGAATGGCATCCGGTATTGGCAATCTTGTTGCAGAAGGAAACAAGCCACACATCATGAACATTTTCTGGCAATTATCTTCTGCCAAATACCTTACCGCAGGAATCTTGGTTTTTTCACTATCATTCCTTATTAATCCCTTTATTAGCTGGTGGCTTGGCGAAGAATACCAACTAAGCAAGCTCATCGTCATTCTTTTCATGATCAATCTCTATATCATGCAAACCCGCCCTATTGTAGATATGTTCAACCATTCTTACGGACTATATGGCGATGTGTGGTCAGCATGGGTCGAAGGCATCATCAATATCACCGTGACCATAGCAATAGCCATTAACTGGGGCATTGTCGGAATACTGCTCGGCAAGATAGTGAGCCTCTTCTTCATCGTAGTTCTATGGAAGCCCTACTATCTATTCTCGCAGGGATTCAAAGAAAACATCACTAAATACTGGTCCGGCATTCTACGCTATTACCTTTGCTTCATCCTTGCCTTTGCTTATCTTTTGGGCACAATGTATACGTTCAATCTGTTCCCTGAGCCTTCACTGCCATCCATAATCTTTTTTGGACTGGCAGAAGTATTACCTACTATTGTTCTCTATTTTATATTATTACTTGTCATTGGCCCAGGAACTATGAGCCTTTACAAGAGAATACCCATCATCGGAAAAAAACTATTTCCATAAGTCTTTCTGAGCGAACCAACAAGGCAGATAGGTAATACAAAACTTGATTGTTGGAAGTGACAAAAAAATGATTACAACAAAAACGAGAAGATTTACCTCAACGCTTTCATCCTGGTTTACAGAAAGCTGATATAAGACATTACGTATTACAAATAGATACAACAAATGTGTGAGCAATACTACGATGCTATACCTTCCTACATATGACACCACTGGAAGGTATCGCCAGAACTTCGAGAGCAACAACACACACATTGTACCTGCAATTCCACCTATATACAAAGAAATAAGGGGTATATTATACTCATTTCTTGCAAAGCCAATTACACTCTTTCCAATATACTCATTATAACAATAAACTGCCAACAACACACATGTTGAGACTACAAACAGCATAGCGTCTTTTCTTGAAAACTGCTCACTGAGTACAGTAGAATACTTCCGCATCATATAGCCAAACATAAAAAATGGCAACGCTGTCAATGCAGAGTCCATCCATACAAAGAGATACTGATTATAACTATTAAGCATATAACCAGCAAGTCCACATAGACACGAAAGAATGACTATACATATAGTATTCTGCCTGCATAATAAAAATATTAAGTAGAAGTATATATTCATAAAAAACAGACAAAGGAGAAACCATATTGTCCCATCAATTCCCAGATTCAATTTCCCGTTAATATCGAATATCCAATCATGCCATACAATTGGAGTATGCATCTTCCAGCTCAAAAACAAGGATGATGGCAGTACGATTAGAATAAATGTAAACAAAAAGGGAATTAACAACTTATTGGTTTTTTTCTTAAAGAAAGAGTAGAATCCCTCATATTGCTTAAAAAACAAACCAGACAAAACAAAATAAAGAGGCATTCGAAACAAGTTCATTATTTTGATGACTGTTCCCGACATATCCCCAAAGACATGCAACAGGACAACCAACATAATGCATATACCTTTTGCTAGATCTACATATTCTATTCTTTTAGTCATCGAAATAACCGCTTTTGATAATCCATTCGGAATAATTCCATTTATTTTCATCCATTGAATCTTTGTATTCTGGAGACAAGAGCGAGTGCCCCAATCCCCGCCAAGGTGTGTCAGCACCTAATATATCCAGCAACGTTGTATAGACATCCAACTGGTTACATTCCCCTGCCCATGCCTCAGACGGATTAAAGCCACCGTGGATAATAAAGAGGGGTAGCTTGCGCTCATTCATGTCCCCAGGCAATTCTAATGCACTTTCTGCAACATGATGGTCTGCAGCTATTATTATCAGACTTTTCTCGTAAAGATCATTTTTCTTAAGACTATTAAAATAGTCACGCAACTGTTTGTCTGTATAGTGACAAGCATTCAAATAATTAATCAATGATTTTGAGTAAGTTGGATCTTTCACATCAAATGCATCATCAATCATCTCGAGATACGGTTGATGCATGGAAAATGTCAGAACCATGGAAAAAAATGGTTCCTTGGAACAACAATCTATAGAATCAGCCATATCAAATACCTGTTCATCAGACAAATACTCTCCACGGGGTTTCTTATACTCACTCGTCGAATAAAGATTCTTAACTCCATATTGTTTGCACATAACATCCTGGCTCCACATAGAAGGTGCCGTAGGAATAATCATCCGAGAATCCATATTTAGTGCTGTAGCCAACTGCCGAGGAAGTCCCAAGAAAGAATGTTTCCTCGCCTCTGTAACAGTAATTGCCGAACGCAGGGGCAAGAGTCCCGTCATGTAGATAAACTGTCCATCAGAAGATTCTCCTATAGTTATATTAGGATTCACCTTTCCATTATAATAGGTAGTAGAGTCTCGCTTCAAAGAGTTCAGAAAAGGAGTTATCTCAGTTCCTCCAACTTTCAAATCAACAGTGAAAGACATATAAGACTCTACAAGTATAAAAATAACATTACGAACATCTGGATGAGAAGATGCACACACTTGCTTAGGATGCAGTTCTTCTATCTCCTTCTTCAATGCTTCTTTCTGTGCATTCGATAATTCCAATGTACCACTAAGGTTCTCAAACAACTGATAGCCCAAAGTCCTCAAGCTTCCTCTTTGGAAATTAGAATAGACGGGCTGTGCCGAATAACAAAACGATGCCACTTGTTCTGTATAAATCCGATGCTTGATATAGTTTGCATAGCGCATTTTAGGAGACAAGCAACAATAAGTTATGTGCATTACGACATTACACAGAACTATCACACAAAGTAAAAACAGGCAACCTAAAACTGTCTTCTTAAGCTCTTTTTCTTTTGGTGCCTTCCTGTATAAGTAGATTGCGAAGCCCAGACTGATAGCATAATAGAAATCTGGCCATCTGAAACCGTCGACAATACATTTAAAGACAAATGGGTCAAGCAGATTTGCACTTTCCCCGATGGCAGACACAGAAATATATTGATAAAAGAATCGTGCATAAACCAAATTGCAAGCACTCCAGACCAGCGTTACCATCGCTGTTATAAAAGAAGCCATGATACGCCTGCCACCGGACAGCAGGGAGAACAGGAACGTTAACGATACAACTTCGAACACAACAATCATTAGGTTGTCTGCATATACAAGCTCATCTAATTGGCGTTCTACATTACACATTGAGAACAACATATAATGCATCATCAATAAGTTAAGCACAGAGAGGACAGACAGCCCTGCCAAGTATCTGTTCCTTAAAAATCCGTTCTTCAAATTATCAAATATTCCCATCATTACTTACCTAATAATTTCTTAGCAGTCTTCAACAGTTGATGGACGCTCATTCTCATACACCGCGCTGGGTGGTATTTAAACGAAGCTCCTAAATCCCGGCATTGACTTTTTAAGGATCTCTGGATCAAAGCTCTTTCAAATAAGGTCTTAGAGATTGTATCATCCACAGGATGCGCGTCAACTATTGGGAAGTTTTCCTTCAGGCACATGAAATGTTCTGGATTGTTCATCGTGCAGCGCACTAATGCCTCTTTATTGTAGGTGAGTCCTTCCCCTTGAATGCGATAGACAGACATCTGTTCATGCATGCCACGCAGTTTTCCCACCATCGCACAAGAAAGAATGATAAAGATATCATAATTTTGTATTCGTTCCGGCCTCTTCAAATTAGCATAGAAATCCATTGCTTCCCTACGGCACAAGACAGAGGCAGTTGGAACGGTCCAATTGATGAAAATGTCCGTCGGATCGTAATCCTTGTCTTGAATATTTTCACAGTCTATCCACGCAACAGCATCTGTTTCATATTTCTTCTTTGCACTATGAAAGCACATTGAATAAGCCGTATTCTGCTCAAGGAAATCCACCTGTCGCTGAAGCTTCAGGGGATCTGTCCAATAGTCATCGCCCTCGCAGAAAGCGATGTACCTCCCTCGACGATGCTGTGCATTCATAATACCGATGATATGCTTTAATCCTCCTTTCTTCCATTGGTTTTCTTCTTCCACCATGGGTTTTATAATGTCAGGATAATTATGGGCATACTCCATCAGGATATCGGTCGTTCCATCCGTTGACGCATCGTCGTGGACAATGACCTCAAACGGAAAACGAGTCTTCTGCATAACGAAGCCATTGAGCGCATCCCTGATGAAATCTTTCTGATTATATGTTAAGCACCATACGGTAACAAATGGCTGTTGACGGTTTTCATTCATTGTTATAATCACTTTTGATGGAAATATACTCTGGGCAAATGGGTAAGAAGATGCTTGTTCTTGACAGTAATGCATCCTTGATGGGCAAGGAAGGCCATCTTGATACCACAATCCTTTATTATCTGATATTCTCTTTCTCCTATTTCATTGGGCGTACCATAAGGATAAGCAAAATAACTAACAGGCAGATCCGTCTCTCTCGCTATTCTGTCAATGCCTCCTTTTATCTCACGACACGCCTCATCTGCTGTAAGTTGACTAAGAGCTGGATGAGATATGGTATGGCCTCCAATTGTACAAAGCGAGTGATGAGCCAGTAGGCGGACTTGTTCCCATGACATGGCTTCCTTCCTGATAGGTTCATTCCAATCTATAGCATAACGGGCAAACATGGCCTTCAGTTCTTCCTGCAAATTAGTCTGGTCTAGATTCAGTATTCGCTCACGAAGAAACCGGAAGGTGTCCCACCGCTGCTGATAAGTACTGCAAGGATAGCATTTCCCATCCGCAGTAGTGATGCTTTCATTGGCAAGTATCAGGTCTTCAAGGCTGTCCCACCACAGGATAGCTTTCTTGTCTATAAAGTCTGTCGCAACAAAGACTGTAAAAGGGACCTGATATTTCTCAAAGACAGAAAGGGCATTGGTATAATTATCCAAATACCCATCGTCTATCGTAAAGGCCACGAAAGGACGATTGGGACTGTCGCCCGTTGTCAGTCTTTCGTAAACTTCATCCAAAGAAACCATTTCCACCCCCTGTCGCTGATACCTTAGGATTATCCGTTCCAGAAATTGCGGAGACACTTTCAGGTCTTCATTAGTAGGTATCCGGTTTCCGTCTTTGGGGGCTATATGATGAAGCATATAAACAACGCCCAATGCTCCTTGACGCTGCAGTTCCTTCCTGCTTAATCGGGTAAGCATAGGATAGTGTTCACAAATAAACGTGAACCTGTAAAATGCCTTCAGCCTATAGGCGATTTTATTGATGATTTTCATGCCTCTACTCATAATTTTGTGCAAAAATAATAGTTTTTTGAGAAAAAAAGGCTACTTTTGCAAAAAAAATAAGAAAAGTCATGAAACTATCTATCATTACTGTCAATTATAACGATGCAGAAGGGTTGGAAAGAACCATCAAGAGTGTCATTGGGCAAACGTTTCGTGACTTTGAATTTATCATCATTGACGGAGGGTCAAAAGACAACAGCATAGAGGTTATCAGGAAGTATGAGGATGCCATTGACTACTGGGTATCGGAAAAGGACGGAGGCATCTATCCTGGAATGAACAAAGGGCTTCGGCAAGCCAAGGGCGAGTACGTCAACTTTATGAACGGGGGTGACAGCTTCCATGCCCCCGATGTTTTAGAGCTTATCTTTAACTTGGATACTGATGCCGACATCATTACTGGAGCACATAGCGGTTCCCCCCACCCTAATGTAGGTAAAAACGGCGTCACCTTGCTTGACCTTTGGACGGGAGCCGTTGACCATCAAGCATCCTTTATCCGCCGGGAAGTAGCCCTGCGCCATCCTTATGACGAGAAATACAGGATTGTCAGCGACTGGAAGTTTTTCATCGAAGCGCTCATCATGGACAACTGTTCCTTTTACTACACCGACACAATTGTAGTGGATGTCGACATGACTGGCATCAGCAATACCAACATCAAGCTCAACGACCAAGAACGTAAGGACGTTCTGAAAGAACTTCTTCCAGAGCGAATCTTAAAAGACTACCAACTGATGGCTTCTATTCATCCCAGCCTATTAGCTGTCGCCCCACGAATCAGCAAATCCCAACGAATACGTAAAGCAGTCGTCACGCTGGCATACCAGCTATTAAAGCTCAAAGGTGTCTGACCTTATGCTGGAGCCGCAATAGTTTCTGAAAGGTTTTGGCTGCTGCAAACATACCATGGGCAGCCAGCAAAAACTCTACTCTCCGCTTCCAGCTGAACTGCTTATAACTCCATATCTTATGATGTGTCTCAGGGAAAAGGCGTAGCCACGTCCGATTATTTTCCTCATTATCAAATGTTTCTATCAAAGCGCTCTTCATTGAGAACTTACGAAACATTATTTCCTCTTTAAACTTCTCTGCTTTACCTGCACTTGTTAAAAGAGTTTCAATTCGCCTGGCGACCTCTATCACGCTACGGATGCTTTTCTCCGTATGTTTAAATGAACCAGAATCCTCCGTGTGACGATAATGATAAGAAGGATTATCTATTCCGACCACACACTTTGCATAAAGATATAGATTCAAATTGAAAAGTAAATCTTCACCAGTATCAATATTACGAGGGAACTCTATGTGATTGTCCCGGATAAGGCTGGCTCTGGTCAGAGAGGTGCATAAAGAAGGAAATATCTGCCCGTTTAAAAGTCCCCTAATATTATCATCTATAGTGGGAAAATAATGCTGCTTGAATATTTGTTGATATGTAGCATATTCGTGGGTAACATTACACCCCACGATATCAGCATCCAATTCCTTTGCTTTATTGTAAAGTAACTCCATCATATCGATATCTACCCAGTCGTCGCTATCTACATGAATAATATACTCTCCTGTAGCACTATCTATACCTGTTTGTCGAGCGACAGCCCTTCCACCATTTACACCCTTTTTAATTATACGAACATAAGGGGCTCGCTCTGGATAATCCTCAACAACAGAATCCAAAATGGACACACTATTGTCCGTTGAAGCATCATCAATGAAAAGATATTCAATATTATTTAGGGTCTGCTCCAATAACGAACGAGCACACTTCTCTATATACTTCTCACGATTATAAACCGTTACAACGACAGAAACCTTCACGCGTTCATCCATAATGATTCATTATCTGCTATTTTGGGGCAAATTTACAAAATTATTTTGAAAATCGTGTCATATCACAAAAAAACATTTGTATCCTGATTTAAAATGTCTCAACCTATGCTCCACTCCTCAACGCTCATTGTTTCCGGGCTGAAACGGATACCGACCTTGACAACCTTCCTGCCATCGGTTTCATAGGGAAGTGCATACCCTTGGTCATTGATCTGTTGCAAGGCGGCAGCAGCAGAATCATTCACTTTCAGTTCCATAACATATATGGTATCAGGCATCCAGACGACAAGATCCGTCCTGCCCTTACTGCATTTCACCTGTGTCCGCACATAGACGTTAAGCATTGAGAATATCAGATACAGTGTATATTCGTAGAAACCTTCTGATGTCATAGGCTCTGCCAGCTTCTTCTTGAATCCTTCAACGTAGGGAATCCCCGCAAGATATGCCTGCAATTCTCGCATTGCCAGGTTGATGTCGTTTTGTTTCAGTGCCTTCCAGAATTTACCGGCGAACCCTACCTGGACATCACTGCTCCGAAGTCCCGTATATACAGGCAATAGTCCTTCTGTGTAGCCGATACGCACTTCTTGGTTAGGTATGGAGAGTGTATAGGTTTCAAGTTCCCTGTCGTATGCCTTAATAGTAAGATAACCTGCTTGATAGAGCAGGGGAAGCGCATCCGGCATGTTCTCCGTAGGCTGGTCAAAAGCTGAGGAAGGAACCTCCAGCTGGTCCAACTGTGTGATATCCGTCTTGAAGCGCTGCATCTGACGAATCAAGAAGTTTGGCGTACCACTCTCAAACCAGTAGTTGGCCACCTTGCTCTGCTGGAAAGCCTTCAGGAGGCTGAAAGGATTATATACTTCCGGGGAATATTCAGAAAAGTGATACCCGTCATATCTTTGTTTCAGCTTGTCATGCATCTCCTCTGCCGAACAGCCGTAAACCTCTGCCAGTCTATGCATATCTTCATCCAGCACCGATGTCAGCTCGTCTTCTGTAATTCCGCAAATACTGGAGAACTTAGCATCCATGGTTACATTGGTCAAGTTGTTGATTGTCGAGAAGATGCTTAGCTGGGAGAACTTTGTAATACCGGTAATGAAACAGAACTTTATCTTTGGCTCCAACATTTTCAGCCGTTGATAGAATTCCTGCATAACCTCGCGCACTTCACTGAGCCGTAGCTCTTCATGAAGAACATCCAGAAGCGGTGCATCATACTCGTCAATCATCACCACAACCTGGCTACCAGTCTGCTCATAGGCACGGTTGACCAAACCAGCAAGTCTCATTCCAGGTGTCGTTTCCTTAGGATTGGCGCCATACACGGTTTCGAGTTCGTCAAGCAGGCGCGACAGCTCCTGTGTGACGCCTGCTGCCGGCATGTGCCTTGCACCGCTTAGGTCGAAGTGAAGCACGGGAAACTTTTTCCATTCCCTCTCCAGCTGCAAGATTTTCAAGCCCTCGAACAGTTCCCGGTCACCTTCAAAATAAGAATGGAGAGTAGATGTCAGAAGAGACTTGCCAAACCTACGCGGACGGCTCAGGAAAACAAATTTTGAGTAATTTGCTATCTGCCACACCAAGTCGGTCTTGTCTATATAGACATAACGCCCCTTTATTATTTCAGAAAATGTCTGAATACCTATCGGGAAACTTCTTACTTCCATCTTATCCGTCTATTTTCCTGCAAATATACAACTTTTCGGTAAAATATCCAAGTTTCTCTAAGTTATTTTCTTTTTTTTCGCTATCTTTGCACAAAATTACTACTGAGACATGGACAAGAAGAAGGAATACGACCTGCTAATCGTCGGCGCGGGCATCTATGGCGCCACGGCAGCCTTTAAGGCCAAGAAAGAGGGTAAGCACGTGCTGGTCATCGACCAGCGCCCACATTTGGGTGGAAACATCTATTGTGAGAACATTGAGGGTATCAACGTACATAAATACGGGGCACACATCTTCCATACTAATAATAAAAAGGTGTGGGAGTTCGTGAACGGCATCGTAGAGTTCAACCGCTACACCAACTCGCCCATCGCCAACTACAAGGGGCGCCAGTACAATCTGCCGTTCAACATGAACACCTTCTACCAGATGTGGGGGGTGCTGACGCCCGAGGAGGCCCGCCAGAAGATTGAGGAGCAGCGGCAGGAAGCCCTGGAACGCATGAAGGCCGATGGCGTTACGGAGCCTCGCAATCTGGAGGAGCAGGCGCTCCTGCTGATTGGCAAGGACATCTATGAAGTGCTAATCAAGGGCTATACCGAAAAGCAATGGGGACGGAAATGCACCGATTTGCCACCATTCATCATCAAGCGTCTGCCCGTGCGCTTTGTCCATGACAACAACTACTTCAGCGACCGTTTCCAAGGCATCCCCATGGGGGGATTCAACAAGCTAATAAACGGTCTGCTAGAAGGAATCGAGACGCGCACCAGTGTCAATTTCTTCGACGACCGTTCCTACTGGGAATCGCTTGCTGACCATATCCTCTATACCGGCAAGATTGACGAGTATTTCGGTTATCGCTTCGGACAACTAGAATGGCGCTCAGTCCGTTTCGAGCAGGAAACGCTCGACATGCCCAACTATCAGGGCAACGCCGTGATGAACTTCACCGATGCCGACGTGCCCTACACGCGTATCATTGAGCACAAGCACTTTGAGATGTTCGGCGAAGAGGTGTACAAATGTCCGAAGACCGTTATCTCACGCGAATACTCCTCAGAGTGGCGACCCGGCATCGAGCCTTTCTACACCGTCAATGATGACCGCAACAATCGCCTCTACCAGCAATACAAGGAGCTGGCCGATCGCGAGCAGGGCGTCACCTTCGGCGGTCGCCTGGCAGAATACAAGTATTACGACATTGCGCCTATCATAGAGAAAGTCATGGGCTTTTAGGTGCCAAAAGTCACCTTTGTCAACCTTTCACTGTCTGCGGCATCACCACAGATAGTCCTCCTCCCACCCGTCGAACTGCGGGGTGCCCGTCCAGCCCTCATCCTGACAGACACGGGCGATATCCTGCTGCATACGGGGCGTAATCAGCTCATCGCCCTTGCGCAGCGCATAGAAGCCTTTGCGCGTAAACCGGGCGATGAGGCGTTGGCGGATGTTGTGCTCCTGGCGGGAGGTCATTCCCTCGAAGAAACCCATCATGCCGCGAGCATGAGACGCAAGAACCTGTTCGCGAAACATGGGACACTGGCCGCCCTTTACATCGCTGTGCATGGGGTTGACGCTGACAACAGACACATCGGTGGTGCTGGCATAGCGCCCAACCAGCCAACGCAGACAACGATCGTGCCGGGGACAGCCATCTATGAAACACTTCAGATAGTGAGGGGCTTTTGCCCTGAAACGCTCTTCTTGATTCATACGCCTTCAAATATTGTCTTGCAAAGATAAGCATTTTGACTGGAAATGCCAAATAAACGGTGCAGAAAATCATTGAAGCATACAATATGTAAGCTATTTTCGTTTTGACGTGACAGCAAAATGCCAAATAAAAGAAAAGTATAAAAAAAAGAACTTCACATCTTCACTTATCACTATATTATACTTATAATCAAGATAATAAGACATGAATATAGATAGTGAAGTTAATTTCATTATATTCACTCTGCAAAAACTTGTTTTCAGTTTAGGAATGAGGTGTTTCCTGGCTGGAAACAGTCTGTTTCAAGAGTAGAAACAAAACGGAGGACGAGATAATCGGAATGTGAATGTTATGATTATTTTAGAGGAAAGCTTCAGTCATTTGTAAAGTATTATCATAAAAGTGAATATAGATGAATATGATTTATAGCACATATTCACATATTAAATATCTATAAATCAGGATATAAGAACAAAAAGTGAAGATGTGAAGATATATTCATGAAAGAAAGTAAAGAAGAGAAATTTGGTGGTTTGAGAAAGTTTTCGTATCTTTGCAGCACCAAAAACGATGACAAGCCTATGACAACCATTACTCTTTTGAAGCCTTACAGGCAAACAGAGACCTTGCGCCTTTACGAGATAAGCAAGATTGTGGACATCATCCGACAGGGTGACTACCATCCTGTAGTATCTGAGCTGCGCAACCTATACCCGATGCTCCGTCTGGAGCGCCAGCCCGATGGTACTTTGAACGGCTCGACGTATATCAGCAGATACCTGCCCCGCATCTGCTTCGGCCAAGAGCTGGAAAAGCGCAACCATCAGCTGCAAGTCAAGAGCTATACAGGACTGGTGCTGCTGGAGGTGAACAACCTGCCCAGTTTGGCAGAAGCCGAGAGCATCCGTCGCGGTGCCGCCGAACTGCCGCAGACGTTGCTCGCCTTCGTTGGAGCCAGCGGGCGAAGCGTAAAAATAGTATGCCGGGGCGAACTGCTTGGAGGAAAAGACAATGACAATGCGCTGCCTACATCCCCACGCGACATCGCCCTCTTCCATGAGAACCTCTACGAACGTGCCCGACTGGCCTACAACGGTCAGCTGGGCGTCACCATTGAGAAGCTGGAGCCGCGGCTGGACCGCACCTGCTACATGAGCTATGACGAGCAAGCATTTTACAACGAGCAGGCCATACCCATCTACGCCCGCACAGAGCAACCCACAAAGTCGCTCGTGCGTACTGGCAGCACGAAGGAACCGAGCGAGGTGAGTCCTGGCAAAAGCCGCTACGTGTCGATGCACACCATCTTCGAGTTCAACCTGACAAAAGCCTATGACGAATGTGAGGGGCTGCCCGAGGGTCCCGACCGCGAGCACCTGCTGCTGTCGCGACTGGCCATTCATTGTCTGGAGACAGGCATCCCCATGTCTGTGGCCAAACATATCATCATCTTCCGTGCTCCCCAGCTGACCACCGACCAGCTGCTCATAGAGAAAGTGTTCGAGAATGTCTACCGCCCGGAACTGGTGAAACGCTACGAGGCGCGAAAGGGCTTTCACCCCGAAAAGAACATCCCCGCCGAGGCACTGCTAACTATGAAGATCGACCTCTTTCTGAACGAGAACTACGAAATCAGGAAGAACGCCATGCGGGGCGTGGCCGAATTCCGCGAGCGCACGGGCATTGGCTTCCAGTATCGCGACCTGACGGAGGAGGCCCGCAACTCGATGACCATGCGTGCCCTGGTGCAAGGCATCAAATGCTGGGATAAGGACATTCGCCGCTATGTCAACTCAGAAGACATCGAGCAGTATGACCCGCTGAACGAATGGCTTGACACACTGCCCCAATGGGACGGCCACGACCGCGTCAGCGAGCTGGCACGCCGCGTGCCCACCGACTATGACGACTGGCCCGCCATGTTCCACCTGTGGATGCTGTCGATGGTAGCCATGTGGCAAGGCAAGGGCCAGCTCAGCGGCAACGCCCTGGTGCCCCTGCTTATAGGCCGTCAGGGCTGCGGGAAGAGCAGCTTCTGCCGCATCCTGCTGCCCCACAATCTGAGCGACTACTACAACGACCGCATCAACTTCAAGAACGAGCAGGACCTGAACCTAGGACTGACATCGTTCGCACTGATCAACCTCGACGAGTTCGACAAGATTACCGAGCGCCAGCAAATCGTGTTGAAATATCTCGTGTCGGCAGCCGACGTGAAGTTCCGCCCGCCCTACGGCAAGGCCTATACCGAGCACCGACGCTATGCCTCGTTTATAGGCACCACCAACGAGCCGATGCCACTGACCGACCCCAGCGGGGCACGTCGCTTCGTCTGCGTACAAGTAACTGGCGACATCGACTTCCGTACAGCCCCCGACTATGTGCAGCTCTATGCACAGCTACGCGAAGAGTTGCAGAACGGCCAGCGCTACTGGCCCACCCGCGAACAGGAGCAGGAACTGATCAGGCGCAACCTGAACTATCAGCGCATCAACGGCCTGGACGAGATGCTGCTCTCGCTCGTCGACCGACCTGCCGACGATGACCCCGCCGGTCGCTGGATGACGCTGAAGGATCTCTCTGCCCTGCTGAAACTGCATTTCCGCAGCTACAAAGAAGACGCTGCGTCTTTCCGTAAAATCGGCCATATCCTCAGCCGTCCGGAGTTCCGCTTCAAAGGCAAGCACCAAAACAATGGAAATGCATACTGGGTGAAGCTGCGGGAGGGATGAACAGCATCCCTCCCGCTGTAGATGGCGCGTGTTTACATACCCATTTAAGATAGTAATACTTTGCTGTTTGCCAGAATATCCAACGTTCTCTCTATAGCTTCATGAAAGGAATACAACGGAAGGCATCCTAAAGACAATAGTCTTAAAGGATCAAGAATAGCATACATCGCTACAGAATAGCCTCTTCGCTCTGACTCAGAAGGCAAATCAAAAACGACCTTTTTGCCTGCCCATCGGGCACAAGCTCTAGCGAAATCTTTCAACTTCACATCGCATTCCCTGTTGGACACATTATAAGCCTTTCCTGTTTCTCCGTGAATAAGAATATAAAGCATGGCCTTGACCACGTCAGCTACATATGTATAGGAGAAGTATTGTTCGCCCTTACTCTTCAACACAATATCCTCACCGCATAGAGCCTTCAGAATAAACTGGGAAGAGGCTTTAGTGTCAGATGGCAACATCGTAGGGCCAAACACCCGGCTCAAACGGGCAATCTTAACATTGACGCCATGCTCAGCCATATAGGAGAGGCACAGAGCCTCACTTAGACGCTTTGATTCAGGATAGCAGGCACGGGCGGTAGAAAGGTTCAGCTTTCCCGTATAATCTTCCGTGAACACATCCTCTCCACGAGCATTACCATAAACCTCGACAGTCGAGGGGTAGAGGACTGTCGCACCACAAGCCAAAGCCTTATTTAAGGCATGTTCAGCTCCCTTTACATTAATCTCAATGGTCTCTATCGGGTATTGGGAATAGGCCAAGGGATGTGTATTGGAGGCCAAGGGGATGATAAAGTCCACATTTAAATCATCTGGTAAAGGCTGGCGCACATTCTGTTCAATGAAATGGAAATGCTCATCCTGCTCATACTCTCCCAGACGAGCTTTAGCCTTCTCCCAGCTCCGGCCTACCGCAAAAAGCCGGATGTCAGCCCCCTGATGATTATAGTACATCAGAGCGTCTATCATACACACGCCAATAAGGCCTGTCGCTCCCGTAATGAGGAAGGACTTACCCTTTAATTTATCTATCTCAGGAATCTCCAATACTCTCATCAAATCTTCCTGATATAAAGGATGCCGTTTGTTTAATCTTACTTCAGCCATGTGTCTTTATCGATTTTCAGATAGCCTTTAAACAATTCCAGGTCGTCTTTTGTCGTGAGTTTGATATTCTTGTCAGAACCAGCCGCGAAGTGTAGCGTTTCGCCGAGTTCCACCATCATTGTATTGGTATAGGAAGACCCATAGATTCCGATTCCTTTTTCAAATGCTTCATGGTAGGCAGCATCAAGACGTTTAAACTTGTATGCCTGAGGGGTGGACACACGGCGCAAGGTCTCACGGGGGATATATGCTTTCGTCGTAGTCTCATCGTTGGAATCCACAATGAAAATCTGCTCATTATAAGGCAATGATGTCACAGCATTACCATATTGTCTGGCCTTTTGGATGACATCGGTGAGAACCGTTGCATCTACGAGCGGGCGAATGCCGTCATGAATGATGACAATATCATCATCATTCATTTTACCCTCCAAGTGGAAAACGCCATTTCGGATACTCTCCTGGCCGGTCTTTCCGCCAGACACGACCCACTTCAGTTTCGAAATATTAAACTGGTGGGCGTATGCCCATAGCACGTCGTGCCATCCGTCAATACAAACCACCTCAATAGCATCTACCATGGGATGACGCTGGAACCCTTCCAACGTATAGATTAATACGGGTTTATCATAGACATTGATAAACTGCTTAGGAATGTCCTGTCCCATCCTATTACCAGAACCTCCTGCTATAATTAATGCAACATTCATATCATAGAACTACTTTAAGTATTTAACGACTTTTGCTACTATTCTGAAGTATTTCTTCAAACAATTTTATCCATAACGGCATTATTCTATCGGCATTGTAACGCTGGGAAGACTGAATCGCAACGTTCCCCATCTTCTTTCGAAGCTGTTCATCCTCTATTAACCTACATACATAATCAGCAAATTTCTCAATATTGCGATCTTTTACCAGGAAACCGTCGCCCCCATGAGAAATAATATCTGCCGGTCCATAAGGACAATCAAAAGAAACGACAGGAAGCCCGAAACTCATGGCCTCAGGAATAACGAGCCCAAACGGTTCAAATACAGAGGTCAAAAGAAGCATTGAACTTTGTAAGTACTGTTCCGAAATATCAGGAACTGAGCGATGAGCATGGGCACCTGCATCCATTTTTTCTACTTCTGTAAGCCAATGATTCTCCTCAGGCCCATACCCCCCATACAAATCCAGTTGCCAATCTGGATGTCTGCGATGCACAAGCTGCCATATCCGTAACAAGCTACCTATGTCTTTCTGAGCTGCATACCTACCAACAAAAAGCACCTTTTGGGCTGACAACTGACTATATCGACCTGTATGATTCAGATGTACAACATTGGGGATAACCGCAACGTTGGAGTTGAGCTTACGCCATTCCAAGGCATCACCTTCCGTCAATGCAACAAGATACTGCAATTTCCCCATTGACGACTTTGACAAAACATCCTGAAATTGCATTCTCAGTCTCGCGAATAAGGACGAAGCACCTAGAAGCCCCCCAGAGCAGGATGAATGAGATTCAAACACCAAAGGTACTTTTCCCCTTGCTTTAATAATATCATTCACAAAGCGTTTTTCCAAGCATAGTATAATGTCAGGATTAATCTCAACAACAGCTTGTCTTAGTCGTTCTACAAACAGCTTATGAAGTCTATTTCCATGTAAGAAGCGTTTAAGCCCAGAATACTGGTATCGCTGACGGATAATTACTCCAAGATCATAATATGACACATTTGGATGTAATGGGTATGCCAAAGAATGATTACCTTGCTCAAAAGTAACCAAAGAAACCTCATATCCAGAATGCCCTGCAAACCAATTGACTTTGTCAACTAATACGCGTTCTAATCCAGTGTATGCGGCAACTGCACTCACAACATACAACAATTTCATTTATTAGCCTCTAACTATGACCTGTGTAATATTCAAAATTTTAAGCGAGCAACAATTCTGAAGGCAAAATTACAAAATTTTTCTAATAACACCAAATTATATTTGGGGAATTCAAAGATTTATACTACTTTTGCAATCAAATTTCGACACATTAGTAATAAAAGACATGTAAACTATCTATCTATTCATGAGACCAATTACTAGAGAAGAACTGAAATCAATACAATTAGACTTATTGCAGAAGACAGCAGACTTTTGCGAGAATAATGGCCTAAGATATTTTTTGATTGGGGGGACGCTCATCGGAGCTGTTCGCCACAAAGGCTTCATACCATGGGATGATGACATTGACATCGCGCTACCTAGGTCTGACTATGACCAATTTATAAAAACTTTTAATCAGCCTAACAACTATTGTCAAGTTAAAAGCATATCGAACGATCCTGACTATGCCTTGCCTTTTGCCAAAGTATATGACAACCGTACTATTGTAAAGCAACTTCAATACCCTAAGGACAAGTTTGGAGTTTTCATTGATGTATTCCCTGCAGATGGTGTAAAAGAAGCTACCCAAATTTACAAAATCATGAGACTACGAAAACTTCTTAACACTAAAAGAGCTAATTATTACAACAGGACACTATCAAAGAAAATCATCAATACATTTGGCAAGATACTATTATTACCATTCACTGCTCATCAAATTGCGACATGGATAGACAACGAAGCACGAAAATATGCTTTTGGTAGCGTGCCAAAAGCCGGTGTCATTGCCAATCCCTACGGACCTTGCGAGATGGTCGACAAATCTGTTTTCAGCAGCGATATCTATCAAGAGTTTGAAGGTCTTAGATACCGAATCCCTGTAGGGTATGATGCTTGGCTTAGAAGCATTTATGGTGATTACATGCAGCTTCCACCAGAAAAGGACAGGGTGACCCATCATTCTTTTAATGCTTGGTGGAAGGACTAGTTGCACTAAACCGCCTTTAGAATACGGCTTAAAGGTTTTCAAATAAGTGTTTCCACCTTTCTGCCAACACATCAATTTGGAAATCCATTGCTCTCTTACTGGCATTTTTTCCTAGTTCTTTTGCATATTCAGGCGATTGTATAACATTTATTATTGCATCGGCTAGTTTTGCAACATCTTCTTTTGGAACCAATATACCATTAACACCATCTGTTATTACATCGCGAGGCCCACAAGGACATGCGAATGAAACAACAGGAAGGCCAAAAGACATCGCTTCCAAGAAAGCCATGCTCAACCCTTCAAATCTGGAGCTAATCACAAAAAGAGAACTATTCATATATTCCTTTTGGATTTCAGTAGTACTACCATTCAAGTTACACCTTTGAAGTCGCAGTTCTTTTGAGAGTTCTAAAAATGGCGAACGGTCTCCTTGTCCATAAACATCTAGATGCCAGTCAGGAATAGCTCTCTCAACAACAGCCCACGCTTTCAGCAACAAATCAAAACCTTTTTGATAAACATATCTTCCAACTGCCAAAACCCGCTTTTCAGTTAAAGGACTTACGCTTTTCGTTGTGAAAGAAATAGGATTTGGTATTGCAACAACATTATCCAACTCTGTCCATGCAGATTTATCTTCTTCTGTCAGCACTATAAATTTGTCTAATGAACGAAGATGTCCAATCAAATTCCTCATCCACAAATTCGCAAATACATTTTTTAGGAAATTCGCATCCTTCCCTTCAAAGTTTCTATAATTCGACCTGTTAACATGTAATTCTCCTATTTTCTTGCTGCCATCCTTTATCTTTGTAAGAAAATTTATCTCTCTTCGCAGAAGACTGTCTGTAATATCTGGACGAATCCGCATCAATTCTGCAGTCAGTTTTCTTTTATATATACGCTGTTTCTTCAGATACACAAATATTTTCTTCAAAAAAGAACAGGTCCACAACTCTTCAAAATTGATGTCCAGATTAACCACTTTTATCTTGTCCGATAGGGGATAAGCAAATGATTTTCCTTTACCCTCTGTCAGAATAATAGTAATATCATAGCCAAAATGCTCTGCGAAGTAGTTTGCTTTCAAAGCCAGAACTCTTTCAACACCTCCCGTCATATAGAGGGCTGGGGTGCAATAGACTATCTTCAGACGATTCTTATCCATAATTTGTAAGTTATTAATCATACAAGTCCTCCTTACCAACTAAACAGCCGAGTAAACATCAAAAAACGGCATCTATAACCCGAGCCATCTGAATTTTCCAAGTCAGATGTTCTACCGTCTTTCGAATATCCTCAGGCTTCATGCAAAACCCATCCACGAAGTCAATAATCTGCTGGATATTTATAGGAGACTCATCGGCTGGAGCTTTCAACACATAAGGTTGATGATCGAAATCACTATCTTGTTCACTATAGATAAATGGCAGGCCACGAGTGGCATATTCCCTATTTTTCAATGTCTTAATTGCCGTGATGCCGCTTCGGTGTCGGCCTAACGAACCAATTGCGAACTGGCATTGATTGAACACCTGGGTCAGCTCATCGCCAAAGAGTTGACCGTGGAATATAACTTTTTCTTGCAACCCGTACTTCTCAATGACAGGCACAAAATCAGACCTCATTCGATTGGGATGAACTCCCCCAACGACATGGAAGAAGACATCTCGATTTCCCTTATATTCTCCTATGCCAGACATGACCCGGTCAAAACCATGCCACGCATGGACCTCGGCCACACCAATCAAATGGAGTGGTGAGTGGTGAGTGGTGAGTGGTGAGTGCAAGGGAATACTACCGAAATCAACGCCATTGCTGATACAAATGGTACGCTGTCCGAAGATGCGATCGGCACTACTAAATGTGACCAAAGCATCCATCTGTTGATAAAGCTTCTCACGGAACATTTGGTCTATCTTCAGCCCCAAGCGTTCCTTTCGTGCAAAGTATTTAAATTCATCATCGTAGGGATACGTTGGTATCTCTGTCACAGCACGAATTCCTGCTTTTTTTAATTTCTTAAAGAAATTGATGAGGCAAGGATTGGCATTCTGGAAACAGCGGGCATAAACAAATTCAATTCCCTCATGAACACAATAGTCGTAGACACATCGATAGCCCAACCGCTGACGAACAGCTGCCATAGCCCCTGTTCCATAGTCCTTGATAATATGACCATCAATGAAGCGGCAACGATGACCATTATCTGCAAAATCATAATAGCAGAGCCGCACATCATGTCCGTTTTCCTTTAGTCCTTTCACTTGGTAGTGGATTTTCTTTGAAATGCCACTATGTTCTGAAAAGCCATGATACACTAAGAACAATATTTTCATTATCTACAAATCTGTGTTTTATTTAAATACTTCCCCATAAATGCGCTATGATTTCGTCTTTACGAGATTGTCATCACTATCTTCATAGTGCTCCTTTTTAGTAAAAATACGTGTAATACCTTTCCCTTGAATCTTTACATGGTTGATAAAACTCTGCCATATCGACTGATTACCAATGGTGCCATATCCCGTGATAGGACGTGCCTTGCGATTATACAGAAAGGATATCTTTCCAAACTTTTTCAGTTCCAAGGCCAAAGATCCGTCTTCGCCACGACGAATATCAGTCCGAATTTTCACCTGACGGGCATAACCTGCACGGAAAGCAAAAGTCATACCACGAATATTCAGTTCTGGCCGTTTGAAATGCTGTAACCAAAGGAAGGCATCACGTATCAACTCAAAGAAAAAAAGTCCCAAAGCTGGATGGGTTTCGTCTGGGTAAAAACTCCAGAAAGTTCCCACGCACGACACCCCTTTCTTTTCAAGCTTATGCATCATCAAGTCGACATAGCACGAAGGATATAATGTGTCTGCATCGATAAAGAAGTGGTACTTACCACGTGCACGATCCAGACCACATCGTCGGGCAAAACCTGGACTCTGTCTCGCTTCATTATAATATGGAAGTCCTAATTTTCTGAATGCCATCTCTGTCTGATCCGCAGAGTTATTGTTCACTCCAAGGATTTCAATCGGATAGGAAGTCTGCAATTCGCTCAGAGACCATAGGCATGCTGCCAACCGTCTATCCTCATTGTAAGCAATAACCACTAATGAAACCAAAGGATCTTCGTTTTGCTGTGCATCCAATTTTTTTCTAATCTCTCTAACTATATCTTGAGGAACCTCACTGAAAGGTTTCCCATAAATGGTCATATACTTATCGTACCAGTTTCCCATAGTAAATCAGTTTTACATTTTAATCACGCAAACCACGGCTCATGAATAGCTTTACTGGAGGACGTGACTACTTTCACAATTCTATCAAAATATCTGCGGAAAAACCACATTTTAGTCAGATAATATAGCGGTTTTACAGAGGTGAGAAAAAATAAATAAATTAAGTAATAGCCATGTCTCCGTACTTCTGCCAAGAGTCTATCACGAACTTGCCAGAGTCCCTCTTCCAACGAACGAATTTCTCTTTTATTCCTTTCGAAAAGGTCAACCACTTTTAATAATATGGAAAAAACATAGGTGTAATATTCTTGACAAATGGACTTTGGCGGAAAATCCAAAATCTTATTACACACTACAATCCTACTCCGGATTTTGCTAACTAATTTCAAATGAGAAGAAAAAGTAATAGACTGGGAATTATATTCGTAGAAATAAGTTACCCGCGGCAGGAACAATATTTGTCGCACTTTTAAAAAGACCAGATACGACCAAAGAAAGTCTTCATTGATAATGCCGGGCTCAAAAAATAGTTGATGCTCCATCAGGAAATCCCTTCTTATCATCTTATTCCACGAAGTATGAAAAAGTTCCTTTGTCAATATCTTATGCAAAGCCTCTTCCTTGGCATTGTCTATTAAAACAGGCCGACCATCCCCTATTGGCATTATTGGTTTTAAATTATAGCTGGAATAAGCATTTCCCATAACCACATCAATCTTAGAGGGATCCTTCATGCTATTCAGACAGTCTAGATAATAAGAAATAGCGTGAGGCTTCAATCTGTCGTCTGCATCAACAAAAAGCAAATAGTCACCCCTTGAAACTTCTATTCCTGTATTCCTTGCCACGCAATGGCCTTGATTCGTTATATGATACTTAATGATGAATTGAATATTTCCCTTATACCCCTTCAATCTTTCAGCCACCACACTCATACTTCCATCTGGCGAACAATCATTAACCAATATGCACTCAATTATCACATTTTCGCTTTCCTGCGCAATAATTGAGTCCAAACAGGCCACGATATAATTTTCCACATTGTACACGGGGATGATTATTGAGACTGTCACCATTCTTTCTGCATTTCAGCTGCAAATGTACAAATTAATCTTTGAAAACGCAAAAAATAAGGAGAATATTTGGAGAATTACGAAAAAATGGTTACCTTAGCAGATAAAATAAACATCAACAGAAAATCTGCAAATGAAAAAGAGCCTTCAAAGAGCAATCCAAAGGAAGAAAATCTGTTTTATCGTTGACAGCATTTTCTCCATTGGAGGGGTGCAACGGGTGACGGCAGTCATTGCCAAGGAACTGGCAAAGGACTGCGATGTCACTATCGTTACTTTGGACAAAGCAGGATCGAAAGACACGACACTATACAGCCTCAACGAAGCCGACATCCATTTCCGCTTTTTCTCGTATCCAAAGACGGGGAAAGTGAAGGAGAAGTTCTGTAAGGCATACAGCTATCTATATAGGAAAAGGCTGCCACAAACACGGCTGACGTCCAGATGGTATGCCCACAGCTCGTTTCCTTCGGAGAAGCGGAAGGCGCTGGCCAAAGAGCTGACCAATGGGCATTACCACACCATCATAGGGGTACACGCCCCATTAGCCATCCGTCTGGCCGCATGCAGACCTCTATTAGGAGGCACAAGACTGATAGGATGGATACACAATTCATACCAGGCACTGTTTGGCGAGGGCTCGACTTACATTGGTCCTGAACTGCGAAAGCACTATGAATGGCAGCTGGAAAGGCTGGATGCCACGGTGGTGCTCTGTCAAAACGATGCCCGGCAATACCATTTTCCCACAACGGTGATCTACAACCCCCTGACATTGGCTCCAGGCTCGCCAGCAACGGGAACCTCCAAGAAATTCCTGGCCGTGGGTCGCTTCTCCCGCCTGCACAAGGGGTTCGACCTGCTGATAGAGGCTTTTCGCCTCTTTGCAGAAGAGAACGAAGAATGGACGCTGGACATTGTGGGCGAAGGCGTGGAAGAGCCTATCTACAGGAAGCTCATCAAGGACTACCGGCTGGAGCACAGAATCACTATCCATCCGTTTACCAACGACATACAGCACTACTATTCCAATGCCCAAGTCTACGTGCTCAGCTCCCGATGGGAGGGTATGCCCCTTGTGCTGATGGAGGCCATGTCGCATGGTCTTCCCATCATTGCTTCCGACTTACCCGTCTGCAAGGAGATTCTGGGTGACTTCGGGCTCTACTTTAAGACCGGAGAGGCTGAAGGACTGGCCCGACAGATGGCGCAAGCGACCCTTCTTGACTGGCCGCCGAAATCGGAGGAAGCACTGAGGATAGCCCACTGTTTCAATATAGAAACTATCATTTCGCAATGGAGAGACATCGTATGAATGACAAGGAAGCACTTAGAACACGGCTGAAAGGCAGTCCGAGGCTGAAACGCTGGCTGGACTATGTCATTATGAATCAGCGAGATGCCCGTCCGCGCTGGTACGTGCGGCTGCTGGCCCCGCTCTACCAGCACCGTGGACGCGGGTCGAAGATCTATCGCAGCGTGCGGATGGACACCCCGCCCTACCGCCGCTTCTCACTGGGCCAGCGGAGCGTGGTGGAGTCATTCTCGTGCATCAACAACGCGGTAGGCGACGTCATCATTGGCGACTTCACCCGTATCGGCCTGCACAACACCATCATCGGCCCCGTCACCATTGGCAGCCATGTCAACCTGGCGCAGGGCATCACGGTGACGGCGCTGAACCACAACTTCTCCGACAGCAGCCTGCGCATTGACGAGCAGGGTGTTTCCACTGCCAGCGTCACCATAGAAGACGACGTATGGGTGGGCGCCAATGCCGTCTTGCTGCCCGGCATCACCGTCGGCACCCATTCCGGTGTGGCTGCCGGAGCCGGGGTCACCAAAGACGTGCCGCCTTTCTCGCTGGTAGGCGGCGTGCCAGCCAAAGTCATCAAAAATCTAAAGTCAACATGAAGATAGGCATTGAAGCGCAGCGGATATTCCGCAAGAACAAGCACGGCATGGACTACGTCGTGCTGCAAGAGATACTGCAACTGCAACAGATAGACTCCGAAAACGAGTATTATGTCTTCGTGGCTCCAGGCCCCGACCGCTGTGTGGAAGACTCCGAGCGGGTTCATGTTGTTGAGGTGAAAGGCGGCTTCTACCCCACCTGGGAACAGCTGTCGCTGCCCCGGGCTGTGAAGCAATGCGGCGTCGACCTGCTCCACTGCACCAGCAACACGGCTCCTCTCCGCTGTCCTGTCCCGCTCATTCTCACCCTCCACGATATTATTTTCCTGGAGCCTCGCGACAAGCAGAACCATTCGCTCTATCAGAACATGGGGTGGCTCTACCGCCGGCTTGTTGTACCACGCATTCTCGACAAGTGCCGCCGCATCATCACCGTGAGCAACTTCGAGTGCCAGAACATCATCTCCAAGCTCAACATTCCCCAGCAGCGCATGGCCATGATTTATAATGGCTACAACGAATGGTTCCGCCAGCTCGACGACGTGCAGCAGGTGTATAAGTCTTATATGGACCAGCCGGGCTTCCTCTTCTTCCTGGGCAATACCGACCCGAAGAAGAACACCGAGCGCACGCTGGTGGCCTACTCCCGCTATCTCAGCCAGTCAGCCGTGAAGCGGCCGCTGCTGATGGCCGACCTGGACCGCAACTATCTCGACGGCATCATCAGCCGCAACGGCATCGAGAACATCCGTCCGCACATCTTCATGCCCGGCTACATTCCCAATGCCCACCTGCCCTACATCTACAATGCTGCGTTTGCCTTCCTCTATACCTCGCTGCGCGAAAGTTTCGGCATTCCGCTGCTCGAAGGCATGGCCTGCGGCACGCCCGTCATCACGAGCAATACCTCGTCGATGCCCGAGATCGGCGGCCCCGATGCCATCCTAGTGAATCCTGAAAGTGCCGACGAGATAGCCGCCATGCTGCTGCGGCTGGAAACCGATGCCCAGTTCTACGAGCAGAAACGGCAAATAGGGCTCCAGCGGGCAAAACTGTTCTCCTGGCGCCACACGGCCGAGCAGCTGCTCAGCCTCTATCACGAAGTCTATTCGGAACAAACAACCCGCTGACCAGCCACGGTTCGCTCAGTCAAACAGGTTCAGCGAGCGGTCTTCCGCAGGCCTCTCGCCGACCGCCTCTTCCTGTTGCAGCTCGTCGCTGAATTCCAGCATCAGCTGCTGCGCCGCAGGGGAGTTGTGCGTGTTCAGGCGGTAGTAGCCCCACTTCTCGGCATGCTCCAGTATGGCCTTCGACGAACGCGAATGGCTCTGCACATACTGCTGGGTGTAGCGATACACCTCGCGGAAGTCGGGCTGGGAAAAAAGCGTACAATAATGGTTGTAGACGTGCTTGGCCAGCTTTTTAACGCTGATGCCATGCGCGCCTACATCCAAAAATATTCTTAGAATCTGCTGTTCGTACAATGGACTACAGGCTTTTAAGCCAGTGCAATCTTGTTGTCCTCAGTGCTCTGCAGCTTGCCCTCCTTGAAGAGCCAGCCCAGACCGAGCAGCGTTTCCTCTTCCGAAATCTTTGCAGCCTTTGCAATCTCCTTTACGGCGAGAGCCTTCTCGGCTGCTGCCAGAGCCTGATAAACGTCACCAGCCTTGAAGCCGATGTTCTCGGCGTTAACGGTCAGCACAGCCTTTGCAGCTGCCTTACGGGTAGTGGTCTTCTTCTCGGCCACCTCTTTTGTCTCAGCAGCCTTCTTCGTAGTTTTCTTTTCTGCCATAATACTTTAAAATATTAATACTATTGAAGTTGAACTTTTCAATTCGTCGGCAAAAGTACTACTTTTCCGCATTACAAGTTACTGATTCTTAACAGATTCTTTCGATTTGTTAACTATTCTTGACACAAATCAATCTAATTGATTCTTATCTTCAGCACAGGGGCTATCTCGTTGCACGCTGCGGGCAGCTGCACCACCAGGCCCTCGCCGGTCTGCCTGGCTTTCAGCCGGCCATAGCCCAGCAGGCTGACGCTGCCGATGCCCCTCTTCACGTAGGCATTGCCTTTGGCCAGCGCCTTGATGGTCAGCACGCCCCCTTCGGGCCAGCCCATGGCCGTGGCATAGAGGTAGCGCCCCTTCTGGTTGAAGCGAATGTCGTGCCAGTCCATGCTGGCAAACTGGCCGTCGTTAAACCCCTGCGCGTTCAGCTTGATGTCCTTCTCGGCCACGGGTCCCTCGCCAAACACTTTCCACGGGCGGGTGCCGAAGATGCTCTCGCCGTTCACCGTCATCCATGCCTCCAGGTCGTCCAGAATCCTGGCCTCCTTCTCGTCGTAGGTGCCGTCGGCGCGCAGCGGGATGCTGAGCAGCAGGTTGCCGTTCTTGCTGACGATGTCCACCAGCTGCTTCACCACCGTGGCGGCACTCTTATAGCCACCCCGCTCGTAGATGCTGGTGTTGTAGTGCCAGCCGCCAATGCAGTTGCACGTCTGCCAGGGCTCCTCCACGATTTCGTTCGGCGCGCCGCGCTCCACGTCCCACGTCAGCGCCTTGCGCTGCTCCTCGTCCAGAATTTTTCCGAAGACCACGCCACGCGGGTTCTTGTTGTACAGGTGCGTGGCAATCCGCAGTCCGCAGTCGCTCAGCGGATAGAAGGGCAGCACCGTCACGTCGAAGTAGATCAGGTCGGGCTCATAGCGGTTGATGGCATCCAGCGTGCGGTCGTAGAAGTTGGTCACGAACTCCTGCGAGGGCGGGCATGCGCCGTGGCTCCAGTCCCATTGCCCGTGAATGGCGCCATTGTCCCACGAGCCCTTGCTCATGGGGTGGTGCTGCCGGTAGAGCATCTGCGGGTCCAGCCCTTCCCACCACAGGCCCTTGCCGTCCTCCTTCGTCAGGTTGCCGTCGTAGTAGCGGCCGGCCTTCTCGCCCTCCAGGTCGTAGCGCTGTGCAGGCTCATACCATGTCCAGGCATGGTCGGCATGGAACGAGATGCCCAGCGGCAGCCCCGCCTTCTTGGCCGCGCGTGCCCAGCCCTCCAGGATGTCGCGCTTGGGGCCGATGTTCTTCGCGTTCCAGGGCTGGTACTGCGAGTCCCACAGGTCGTAGTTGTCGTGGTGGTTGCCCAGCACGAAGAAATACTGCGCGCCGCAGCGCTTGTAGCGCTCCACCAGCGCCTCGGGGTCCCACTTCTCGGCCTTGAACAGGGGCAGAACATCCTTGAAGCCCACCTCCG
>ERZ842401.1100-NODE-1100-length-39590-cov-23.987606_pt1 | contig 39590 bp, 30 predicted proteins | sample MGYA00521270_ERZ842401 | MGnify/ENA primary metagenome ERZ842401 (study PRJEB31892, sample SAMEA3878208) | bioreactor metagenome | biome: Moose rumen | place: Sweden | collected 2011-10 | study: EMG produced TPA metagenomics assembly of the PRJEB12797 data set...
ACGCCTGGTTATAATTTAGCCAAAGGCTGGAGTGACCGCTCATGCGTAGGCCCTGGGGATAGCGGGATCCGGGCGTCATCCCGCTCCTCCCGCGGTCATGTCCCGGATTTTTTATGTGCTATAATGTACCCCGGGCTTGCTCCGGGGCTTTGGGGCCCGGAGCCTGGGAGAGCTCCCCTCTCTGGGACTGTCTCCCGGCGGCAAGGGTGCGGCAGTTTCCGCATATTGGCTGTGTGGCTGAGTTAGGATGAGTCATGGATTTTATTTTCTTGGATTTTGAGCAGAAAATTGCGGAGCTTATCGCCCAGATTGACGAACTGAAGCGTGTCAGCGCCTCCAACAACGGCGAGGTGGATCTTTCCAAGACCATCAGCTCCCTGGAGCATGAGACCGACGAGCTGACCCGCAAGATCTTTTCCAATCTGGGGGCCTGGCAGATCTCCAAACTGTCCCGGCATCCCATGCGTCCCTACACCCTGGACTACATCGCCCGGATCTTCACCGAGTTTGACGAACTGTGCGGCGACCGGAACTTCTCCGACGATCAGGCCATTGTGGGCGGCACCGCCCGGATTGACGGCATGCCCTGCATGGTCATCGGCCACCAGAAGGGCCGGGACACCCAGGAGAAGATCCGCCGGAACTTCGGCATGCCCCGTCCCGAGGGTTACCGCAAGGCCCTTAGGCTGATGCGCCTGGCGGAGCGCTTCCACATGCCCATTTTCACCTTCATTGACACCCCCGGCGCTTATCCCGGCGTGGGGGCCGAGGAGCGGGGCCAGGCTGAGGCCATTGCCAAGAACCTGAAGGTCATGAGTGCCCTTAAGACCCCGGTGATCTGCACGGTCATCGGCGAGGGGGGCTCCGGCGGCGCCCTGGCCATCGGCGTGGGTGACCGGGTCAACATGATGCAGTATTCCACCTATTCGGTGATCTCCCCCGAGGGCTGCGCCTCCATTCTCTGGAAGAGCGCCGACAAGGCTTCCGTGGCCGCCGAGGCCATGAACATCACCGCCGACCGGCTGCTGGCTCTGAAGCTCATCGACAGCGTGGTGGAGGAGCCCCTGGGGGGCGCCCACCGGGACTATGATCAGGCCGCAGCCAACCTCAAGGGCCGCCTGCTGGAGGATCTGCAGCAGCTGTCGGGGATCCCGGCGGATGAGCTGCTGGAGCAGCGCTACAGCCGCCTGATGTCCTACGGTTACTGCTGATCTGACGCCGTAAGCATTCCATGCTTCCCGGAAGATCACGGGCCTCCCTGGAACAGCGGTTCCGGGAGGCCTTTTCCTTTTTCCCCCGGCAGGGGGACAAAGCGGTGGCGGCACTGTCCGGCGGCGCTGACTCGGTGATCCTGCTGCACCTCCTGCACCATCTCCGCCGGGAGGTGCTGCCCCCGGGCTGTGCCCTGGAGGCGGTGCATGTGCACCATGGCCTGAGCCCCCATGCCGGGGAGTGGGAAGCCTTCTGCCGGGAGCTGGCCGCCTCACTGGAGATCCCCTTTGCTGCGGAGCATGTCCAGGTGGATCCCGGATCCCCTGAGGGCACTGAGGCGGCGGCCCGGAAGGCCCGGTATGATGCCCTGGCCCGGCATATGGACTCCGCCTGTCCGGTGCTGATCACCGCCCACCACGCCACAGATCAGGCGGAGACGGTGCTGCTGGCCCTGAAACGGGGGGCGGGTCTGCCGGGTCTGGGGGCCATGCTGCCGGTGCGGCCCTTTGGCCGGGGCTGGATCTTCCGGCCCCTGCTGGGGATCCTCCGGGGGGAGATTGAGGAGGAGGCCAGATCCTGCGGGCTTACCTATGTGACCGATGAGTCCAACAGTGATGTCAGTTATGACCGGAACTTCATCCGGCACCGGATCCTGCCCCTGCTGGAGGAGCGCTTTCCCGGTTTCACCGCCGCTGCCGGCGTCTCCGCCGGCTTTGCTGCCGAGGCCCTGATCCTGGGGGAGCAGGTGGCAGAAGAGGATCTGGCCCGGTGCCGCCGGGGCCGGGGACTGGATATCAGTGCCCTCATGGAGCTGTCACCGGAGCGGCGGCGTAGTCTGTTCCGTCATTTCTGGCACTGGGAGACCGGAGCCTATCCTTCCCGGACCATGCTCCGGAGCGTCTTTGAGGAGATCATCCCCGCCCGGCAGGATGCCGCGCCCCAGTTTTCTGCCGGGGACTTTGCCTGTTGCCGCTATGCCGGGGTGCTTTATGCCGTGGATCGGCGTCCCGGGGAGCCCCCGGAGAGGATCCGGATCACCCCCGGCCGGGAGTTTGCGATCCGGGGGGAGCACTGGATCCTGGAGGAGGATCCTAATGGGGTGTTCGGGATCTGCCCGGAGATCCTGGACTTCTCACGTCCCTTCAGCACCATGCTCCATCCGGTCTCCCGGGACCGGGGACGGAGCCTCAAAAAGATCTTCGGGGAATTGGGGATCCCGCCCTGGCAGCGCCCATGGACGCCCCTGGTGATCTCCGGGGACCGGATCCTGGGACTGTTCCCGGATCTGGCGGAAAGGGATGCGGCCGCCCGGGGGCCGGGGTATGTGTTCCGCCGGCTTTCCCCCACCACGGGGGACGCAGTGCAGATGGATGCGGTTCTCCTGAGGGGTGAGGAGCATCCTTCCTGTGCAGCCAATCTGTCCGGTGAGGAACTGCTGTCCAAAGCGGCTTCCAGGTCCAAGGGGAAACTGCCCTCCGGTGAGGATCAGCAGTCCGGGGAGGAGCACCATGGATAAGGCCGCTGGCAGCCGGGGCAGGGCAGGGATCGCCGCCGGATCCGGAAAGAACTCCCGGCCGGGCGGGGAGCCTGGTCACCGGGAGATCGGGGATCTGATCCAAGGCTGGTTCCGGGAGCACGCCGAGGATGGTTACCGGCGGTTTGTCTCCGGCCTTATCCCGGATCCCGGGGTTCCGATCCTGGGGGTGCGGGTTCCGGTGATCCGGCGTCTGGCCCGGCGCCTGATCCGGGAGGAGGGTGCCGGGATCCGGTGGGCCCTGCCGGATCTGGGCTGTGACAGATCCCGGGAGGGACGGCTGCTGTACGGCATGCTTCTGGGAGCCGATCGGGGGATCGCCCCCCGGGCGCTCATGGCGGAGCTGGGATCCCGGCTGGATCTCATCTGCAACTGGGAGCTGTGCGACAGCCTGGCCACGGAGCTGGGGTTCATCCGGGACCGGGGCGGGGAGTTTCTGCCCTTGATCCCGGAACTGCTGGCAGATCCCCGGCCCTATGCCCAAAGGCTCGGCATGGTGCTGTTTATGATGCACCTGGCAGGGGAGGAGGGCGCCGGGGCGATCCTGGAGCAGATCATCCGCCTTCCCGGGGATCACCGCTATGTGCTCCTGGGGAAGGCCTGGATCCTGAGCAAACTCTTCTGCGGCAGCCCCCTGGCAGATCAGGTGGGCGCGGTGCTGGAGCAGGGCCGTCTCACTGCTGAGGAGATGCGGCTTACCCAGGCCAAGATCCGGGATATCCGGCTTAAGCGCTGAGGCGGGATCCCGGGCTGACCGGGCAGGCAGGCGGTCAGAGCAGGCCGGGCGCAGGCAGAACAGAGCAGATAGAACAGGGCCGGCGGCGCAATGTGCACCTCCGGCCCTGGATCTCAGGGGCTCCGGCTGGAGCCCCTTTTTGATGATGCGCTTGCTGTGGCGGATCAAGTTCCGCCATCAGCTGCTGTCAGCTCTCCTGCACTTCAGCGGCCTGCTTCTTCAGGAAGGCGGCCACCTCATCCTTGGGCACCCGGGTCTTGGTGCCGCTGCGGCGATCCTTGATCTCCACCACGCCTTCTTCCAGATCCCGGGCGCCGGCCACCACCATCCAGGGCACGCCGATGAGCTCGGCATCGGCGAACATCACCCCGGGGCGCTCGCTCCGGTCATCATACAGGATGTCAAAGCCCTCAGCGGTGAGCTCCTGGTAGAGTTTCTCGCAGTACTCCATGACCTGGGGGAACTTCTGCATGTTCATGGGGATCAATGCGGCATCAAAGGGGGCGATCTGGGGCGGCAGGGTAATGCCGTGCTCGTCATGGTGCTGCTCAATGGCTGCGGCCACCACCCGGGTGACACCAATGCCGTAGCAGCCCATCTCCAGGATCACCGGCTTGCCTTCGGCATTGAGCACGGTGCAGTTCATGGCTTCGGAGTACTTCCTTCCCAGCTGGAAGATGTGTCCCACCTCAATGCCACGCTTCATGGTCAGGACTCCCTGGCCGTCGGGGGAGGGATCCCCCTCCTGGGCGTTGCGCAGATCGGCGGTCTCATAGGCGGGAATGTCCCGGTCCCAGTTGGCGCCGGTGTAATGGAAGCCGTCACTGTTTGCTCCGCACACAAAGTCGCTCATGGCCGCCGCACTGAGATCTGCCACGATCCGGCCTTTGAAGCCCACCGGACCCAGGGAGCCACCCTGGCAGCCGCAGGCCTTCTGCACGTCCTCCTCCCCGGCAAAGGCCAGGGGCGAGGCCACGCCCGGGAGCTTCTCAGCCTTGACCTCGTTGAGCTCATGATCCCCCCGGAGCACCAGGGCGATGACCGATCCGTCCTCTCCCTTCACCAGCAATGTCTTGGCAATGCCGGCGGCGGGCACCTTCAGGAAGGCGGACACCTCCTCGATGGTCCGGCTGCCGGGGGTGGCCACCTTCTCCAGGGGGGCGCTGGGGGCCTTCCGGGGCTCCTGGGGCGCCGGGGCGGGTGTCAGCTCGATGTTGGCCGCAAAGCTGGAGCCGGTGGAGAAGGCGATGACGTCCTCGCCGCTGTCTGCCAGCACCTGGAACTCATGGGAGCTGGAGCCGCCGATGGAGCCGGTGTCCGCCTGGACCGCCCGGAAGAACAGGCCCATCCGGGTGAAGGCGGCAGTATAGGCGTTGTACATGGCCTGGTAGGTCTCATCCAGGGACTTCCGATCCATGTGGAAGGAGTAGGCGTCCTTCATGACAAACTCCCTTCCCCGCATCACCCCGAAGCGGGGGCGGATCTCGTCCCTGAACTTGGTCTGGATCTGGTAGAGGTTCACCGGCAACTGCTTGTAACTTGAGATCTCATTGCGCACCAGGGCGGTGATGACCTCCTCATGGGTGGGTCCCAGCACAAAGCCGGCGTTGTGGCGATCCTGGAAGCGGCACAGCTCCGGACCGTAGTGATCCCAGCGGCCGGACTCCTGCCACAGCTCCGCCGGCTGGACCACGGGCATGGACACCTCCAGGGCGCCGGCCCGGTTCATCTCCTCCCGGATGATCCCCTCCACCTTCCGCAGGACCTTAAGGCCCGTGGGCAGCCAGGTGTACAGACCGCTGGCAAGCTTGCGGATGTAGCCGGCGCGGATCATCAGTTTGTGGCTTTCCACCACGGCCTCTGAAGGGGACTCCTTCAGGGTGCTCAACATGTATTTGCTGGTGCGCATATGTGTATCCAAATGGTTCGATGTGACTGAATGCCCGGGATTATAGCACGCCCCGGGCACCGGGGCATGGGAATGACCGGTGCCCCGTTCATACGCTGTCCGGGGGACAGGCAGGGGTGCGGCGGATCGGCAGCGGCGCAGGGCGTGCAGGGGCGCAACTGACCGATTGTAGCGCTGGGGCGGAGACGGGCAGGGGCACTGGGGACAGTGGAGATGGCGGTGCTTTTCCCTTATAATTGCACCCTGTGAAAGGGGCCGACCAGACCCTGCCGGATCAGATCCCGGCAAGATCCCGGCCGCCCTGCCGTTTTTTCTTTTGGCTTTCCCCAGCAGATCCGAGGTGTCCCCATGACAGCCGTCAAAACCAGATTCGCCCCCAGCCCCACCGGCTTCCTTCATGTGGGGGGCGCCCGCACCGCACTTTACTCCTGGCTGTATGCCCGGCACCACCATGGCACCTTTGTGCTCCGGATCGAGGATACGGATCTGGAACGGTCCACCCAGCCGGCAATTGACGCCATCATTGAGTCCATGCAGTGGCTGGGTCTGACCTGGGATGAGGGTCCTTATTACCAGACCAAGCGCTTTGACCGCTACAACGAGCTTATTGATCAGATGCTGGCTGACGGCCGGGCCTACCGCTGCTACTGCACCCCGGAGCGCCTGGAGAAGCTCCGCCAGGAGCAGATGGCACGGGGGGAGAAGCCCCGCTATGACGGGCACTGCCGCTGCGGCTGCGGGGATCATTCCCCGGATGAGCCCCACTGCGTGCGCTTCCGCAACCCTGATGAGGGCACCGTGCATTTCCACGATCACATCCGGGGGGATGTGGAGATCGCCAACAGTGAGCTGGACGATCTGGTGATCCGCCGCACCGATGGCTCCCCCACCTACAACTTCTGCGTGGTGGTGGATGACATGGACATGGGGATCACCCATGTGATCCGGGGAGAGGATCATGTGAACAACACCCCCCGGCAGATCAATATCTACAAGGCCCTGGGAGCCAGTGTCCCTGAGTTTGCCCATGTGTCCATGATCCTGGGGGACGACGGGGCCAAGCTGTCCAAGCGCCACGGCGCCGTCAGCGTCATGCAGTACCGGGACGACGGCTTCCTCCCTGAGGCGCTGCTCAACTATCTGGTGCGCCTGGGATGGGGATCCGGGGATCGGGAGATCTTCTCCCTGGAGGACATGATCTCCCTGTTTGACATCAGCCATGTGAGCAAGTCCGCCTCCGCCTTCGATACTGGCAAGCTCCGGTGGATGAACCGCCAGTACATCATGTCCCTGCCGCCGGAGAAGGTGGCCGCCCATCTGGAGTGGCACATGCGGGATCAGGGTATCGACTTCTCCCGGGGACCGGCCCTGCCGGATCTGGTCCGGGCACTGGCGGAGCGATCCGAGACCTTGAAGGACATGGCCGCCCAGTCCCGCTACTTCTATGAGGACGTCACGGAATATGATCCTGCAGCGGTGAAGAAGTGGATCAAGGCCGGCACCGGCGAGGTGCTGGACCGGGCTGCCGCAACTCTGGCCCAGGTGGCCCCGGAGGACTGGAAGGCTCCGGCCCTCCACCATGCCCTGGAGGCTCTGGCAGGGGAAATGGGGATCGGCATGGGCAAGGTGGGCATGCCCCTGCGCATTGCCGTCACCGGCCGGGGGGTGTCCCCGGGGATCGACGTGACCATGGAGCTGGTGGGCCGGGAGCGGACCCTGGAGCGCATTGCCCGGGCCCGGAAAGAACTGCTGCCCCTCTGAGGAATGCACCCTGTGCCTCTGATCAGGCTTCCCTGATCAGGCTGCTCCCCGCCCCTCGCGGGGAGTTTGCCGTTTTTTGAGCGGGGCAAAAGGTTTTTGCCCCTGCCCGCTGTATAATCACTGACATGATCGGCGGGCGGCACGGTCCCCTGACGGGGATCGGTCCGGGGCGCCCCGGGGATGCGCCGTCCGGACATGCTGGCCGGTGCTGTTGTCCGGTGGAGGTTTGGAATGGCTGTCATTGTTAATAGTAACCGCACCAAGTTTGCTGTCAGGGCTCTGGTGGCTGCCGGCCTCTGCGGCACGGACATCACGGATCTGGCAGCGGTGGAGGCTTTTTACCGGGACCGCCCCGACTACATGCGGCTGATGTTTGACATGCGCATCTACCCCGCTTTCACCGCGGAGGAATTTGAGCAGCTCACCGCCACCATGCATCCCTATGCTCTCCTTTATTATCTTTCCTCCCAGGAGAAGATGGCACCGGTGAGCCCGGCCCTGGCCCGGAACCAGCCCTGGCTGGACGGGGAGGTCTTTGACGCCCATGCCGGCGCCGGATCCAAGTACTTCTCCATCTATGTGGCAGATCTCAACCCGTCACCCATTATTCCCAAGGACACCTATGTGGAGTTCAAGACCCGGGAGAGCCGGGTCAGCGGCAAGCTGCTGAACCTGCTGATGGTCAACCCGGACAGCGTCATTGCCTTCAATGCCTCGGACTGCGCCAAGACCATCTTCTCGGTGATCGAGAACTACCGCTCCTTCTTCTGCGCCTACTGGGACTTTGACTTTGACGTCTACATGAACAGCGACTTCCCCAACACCCGGAAGGTGATCAGCCGGGCCTACCGGCACCGGGATCTGGAGTTTGTGCCCAGTCCCGCCATCGGGGTCATCCCCTACACCTTCAGCAAGGATGACTTCTGGGGGCTGCCCAACATGCTGTCCGGATCCCGCTATCTGGCAGATCTGACCTTTGACTACAGTTTCCGCCAGGTGCGCCAGGGGCGTATCCGGGGTCCCCTGTCGGAAAAGAAGACGGTGCACAAGAACGTCCTCACCAACATTCCCGACCGGGTGCCGGATCCCATTGAGAACCTGCGCCCCTATGTGGCCTACCACTGGTTCTTCAGCGAGCTGCCCGACGCCACCATGGACATTTTCACCGATCTGTCCCTGCCCGGATCCGGGGATGAGTTTGCCAGGACCAACCGGGGGATCCTCCACTGCTATGTGTCATCGGTCCTGGCCCTGGGCGCCGCCGTGGCTAAAAGCCAGGAGAACCGGGAGCACTTCCCCGAAGGCACCGCCGGGGAGCAGGCGGCACTGTGCCGGGACAATATCTGCTATCTTTATGAGCTGCTGAACCGTGCTGAAGGCTGTTATGATTATCTTATAGACAGTTGTCCAGCAGAAAAGCTGCTTTCGGGGTTGCAATAGTCCAAAGCCCTGCTATAATGAAGTCACTTTCTTGAGGGGTCATAGCTCAGTTGGGAGAGCGTTTGAATGGCATTCAAAAGGTCGGCGGTTCGATCCCGCCTGGCTCCACCAAGAACCCAGACATCATTTCATGTGTGACATTTCCCATCCCTTTCCTCTGAAATCACTTCTTCTTCTTTCGGCGGCACTGCTTTCCTTAAGTGCCTGCGGTACTTTCCAGTTCAGCACCAATGTGGATCCGGACAACTTCCGGAAGCATTTCCGGAGCTCTGCCATGGAGATCTACACCCCGGAGCAGATGGTGTCCTCATCCTCCTATGAGGATCTGGGCATGGTGGAGGGCAGTGACTGCCAGGTCAATGATCTCTATCCGCCTCCCCGGGAGGGAGTGGCCCGGAAGGAGATGCTGGAGAAGGCCGCCGATCTGGGGGCCACCGGCGTCTCCTCGGTGAAGTGCGTCCTGATCCATGAGACCGAGGCCTGCACGGCGGAGTATGCCTGCTACGCCACGGCGATCCGCATGGAGGAGGACAGCCAGGATACAACCGGGGAATGACACCCCTGGGCTTTGTCCGCTCCCCCTTCCGGGAGAAGTTCTCCGTGCCCCGTCAGCCCCGGCTGGCCGCCCGGGTGCGGTCGGAGCTGATCCTTGATCCCCCCTACAGCGATCCCGAGGCCTTCCGGGGCATTGAGCAGTATTCCCATCTGTGGCTGATCTTCGGGTTCAGCCTGGTTCCCCCGGAGCGTGAGTTCCGGCCCCTGGTGCGGCCGCCCCGCCTGGGGGGCAACGTCCGTATGGGAGTCTTTGCCACCCGATCCCCTTTCAGGCCCAACGGCCTGGGGCTGTCAGCGGTGCGGTTTGCGGGGATGAGTGTCCGGGATGGCGGGGTGATCCTGAGTTTTTCCGGCGGGGATCTGGTGGACGGCACCCCGGTTTACGATATCAAGCCCTATGTGGCCTTTTCCGACAGTGTGCCGGATGCCCGGTGCGGCATGGCTTCAGAGCCTCCGGCCACTTCACCTGTCAGTTTTGCCCCGGAGGCGGAGGAGTTTCTGTCCCGGGCCGATCCGGCGATCTATCCGGAGCTGGCAGATCTGATCACCGACATCCTTTCCTATGATCACCGGCCGGCCTACCGGGCCGGATCCCCGGACACCCATGTCTACGGCTTCTCCCTTTATGATCTGAACATCCGCTTCTGCCGCCGGGACGGATCAGTCCTGGTCCTTTCCATTGCCTCCGGCGTCTCCCAGTAGATCTGCCAGGGCGTCCGCAGCATTCTCAAACCTGAACTGGTAGCCGGCCTCCAGCAGCCGGGCGGGAAGCACATTCTGATCCTGCAGCAGCAGTTCGCTCTGCCGGCCCAGGAGCAGTTTCAGAACCGGTCCCGGGCAGATCAGGGGATTGGCCCGTCCCAGGCGCTGTGACAGCTCCCGGGACAGTTCTCCCTGCTGGCAGGGGTGGGGTGCGGTGATGTTGTAGATCCCGCTGCACTCACTGTGCTCCAGGAGGAACAGCAATGCGCCGGCCGCATCCTGGATGTGGATCCAGGGCACATACTGCCGGCCGCTGCCCAGCCTTCCGCCCAGGTGCTTCCGGTACAGGGGCAGGAGCTTGCCCAGATATCCCCGCCGGGAGTCCAGGATCACCCCCAGGCGCAGGATGCAGTGGCGCTCAACAATGTTGGCCACCTTGTGGGAGTTGAGTTCGATCTTCTCGCAGGTGGAGGCCAGGAACCCGCTGGGGGTGCAGGGAGTCTCCTCGGTCATGGGGGCGCCGGCGGGATCGTGGTAGATCCCTGTGGCCGAGACGGTGAACCACACCCGGGGCATGATCCGGCTCTGGAGGCAGCGGATGTAGATGTAGTCGGTGCTCAGCAGGCGGCTGTTCAGGATCCGCCGCCGCTGCCTGCCGGTCCAGCTGCGGGTCACCGGTGAGCCGGCCAGGTTGATCACCGCGTCCACGCCCCCCTCCCAGCCGGACTTGTAGTCGGTGATCCGGATGGCGGGGCTTTTGACGCTGAGGCGCTCCCGGGCCTTTACAGTGTTCCGGGTGAGGATGATGATCCGGTGCCCCCGCTCCAGCAGTGGAGGCAGAAGTTCCTGGCCCACCAGCCCGGTGGCTCCGGCTATGAGTATGTTCATGGGCGCCCTCCCTCTTTCCGGCCGATCTTCCGGATCTGTGCGCTTTTGCCGATTATACCTGCGGTGGCGGTAAAAATCCCGCCTTTGCCCCCGGGGATCGGTCCCGTCACTCCTTCCAGGGGAACGTCTGCCGGGCTGGCAGGGCAGCTCTCTGGGAGTCCTCTGTGATCTCCTTCCGGGTGCCGGATCATTTCCCGCATCCAGTTTCTACTTTTGGGCCCGGATTGTGTTTTTGCCCGGACGGTTGCCTTATAATTGACCCAAAATGCTAGCAGATCCCCCTGCAGTCCCGGTGCCGGATCTCCGCGCCCGGGTGCCGCTGCAGCTGAGAGGACAAAGCCCCTGTGAGGGCCTCCGGGAAAACTACCAAAATACTTTCAATTAGGGCCTGTCAATGTTCACTGATCTGATGAAAAAGCCAAGCAAGACCTTCTCCCTCACTGCAGCCGCGCTGCTTCTTTGCGCCGTTCTGGCCGGATGTGATGATGATCCGCCTCCGCCTCCTGCAGGCAAGAATGCCCCGGCCGCCCCCGCCCAGGCCCCGGCCCAGATGGGACCTGCGGTGCCCAATGTGAAGACCGATGAGAAACTCCTTGCCGCCACCAAGACCAAGGATCCCCAGCTGAAGATGTTTGTGAATGACGGGGATGTGAGCCTGGATGTGTATGTGGCTGACACCTTCGGTGCCCAGTATGTGTACCAGGTGTGCATCGGGGAGAAGTGCTCCAACCTGAACCGTGACAGCAAGACGGGCATGTTCAAGTACTCCTGCGACAAACTGGACACCCGGGCCCCCTGTGCCACGGTCATGTATGTTCAGGCCTGCAACACCGCTGACAAGACCTGTGTCAGCAGGATTGTGGATTTTGCCGGTCCCATGAGGGCGCGGAAGGTGGTGGTGGGTTACGAGCATGCCTGCGCCATCAGACTCAATAACACTGTGGCCTGCTGGGGCAAGGTCAGGGGCTTTGCCAACACCGACGGCACCAACTCCATCGTGGGCACCCCGGCGGAGGATATCTTCCTTTCCCGGAGCCAGGATGTCACCTGCAGCATTGATCCTGAGCATGTGTTCCGCTGCTACGGCGCCGACGCCAGCAGGTTCCGCCAGATTGACAGCCTGGTGCGGTCCGCCTCCATCAGCATCAACTCCATCTGCTATGTGGATCTGGACGGCAAGAGCATGTGCATCAATGCCAATGAGGAGGATCAGGCCTATATCGCCTACACCAATGCCGATGACACGGACGTGACGGATCTGAAGGATATCAAGAAGATCCAGACCGAGGAGTTCTACACCCTGGCCCTGGACTACAAGGGCAAGATGCATCTTCTGGGACTCAACCTGGACAACTCCCTGTTCAGGGCCATGAAGGAGTCCATGGGCAAGGTGCAGGATGTGGCCAAGGTGTATGACTTCTCCGCCGGCAACGATGCCGTATGTGTCATCACCGGCGATGATCACCATGCCGAGTGCTTCGGACCCAAACTGAACTTTGACTACAGCAAATCAGAGATTGAGGGTGTCCAGGACGTCACCAAGATCTCCGTGGGCTCCCAGAGTAACTGCATCATCTACAAGGGCAATGACAACCTGAGCAGGGTGCTGTGTGGCGGCATTCCTTTCTATTATGAGGGGCTCAAGATCAAGACCGAGGCGGTGGACGTGTCCCAGGGCAACAGCCAGGTGTGCGTGATCCGTCCGGATTATGAGGTGCAGTGCTTCGGCAACGACTACCACCGCAACGGCGTGAACTTCGTGCCGGAGGATCCCCGGGTCACCTATGAGGTCAACGGGGTCATCCATGCGGAGCTGCCCAAGAAGTGGAATCCCAAGATCGACAACTCTGCCTGCCGGATCAATGCCAAATATCATGAGATCATCTGCCGCATTGCCAAGTTCGACTTCCTGCCCAAGGATATGCGCATCCGGCCGAAGTTCGACGTCAATGCCATTGACGCCCAGATCCTGATCAACGGCGACCCCTTCCACAATGAGGCCTCCTCCATTTCAGTGGCCCCGGAGCAGGAACTCACGGTCAGATCCAAAAACGGCAGGGATGTGACTTACAAGCTGAAGTTCTTCCAGTCCATGAAGGTCACCCGGACCTATTCCCTGAATTCCATCTGGAACGGCGAGGATGGCACCTCACCGGAGGACTTCTCCTGCGTGTGGTACTTCTCTGACGGCACCACGGATGAGGGCTCCTGTGAGATCCCCATGAAGCATGTCTTCGAGACGGACTTCGCCCAGAACAAGAAGGAGCTCAATGCCAGGGTGGATGCCTACCGCAAGGATGTGGCCAGCAGCGGCTTTGATGTCCGCCATTTCACTCCCAAGGCCTCAGACTGAGTGTCCTGCGGTGCGGGGTATGTTTCAGGCCGTCCTCCGGGGCGGCCTTGCTTTATTTGGGAGGGGGTGCATTGGAGATGCGTTGATCCGGGCAGTGGATGGTTGCTGAGATCGGTGGGTGCAAAGCCGGCTGAAGGGACGGCAGGGAGCATGGCCGGCAGAAGGGGCGGCAGGGAGCAGGGCCGGCTGAAGGGGCGGCAGGGCAGTGAGTGAAGCGGTGGAATTGGGGAGTTGGGGCAGATCCTGAATTTATGTAGCAGCAGATAGCCTGATCTTATGCTTCCGGATCAGGTGCTGCGCCAGGGATGAGCAGCCTGACACCAGATCGGCATAGGTCCTGGCAAAATCCCCGGTGTACCAGGGATCGGACACGTCTCCCGGTGTGCCGGTCAGATCCATGAGCCTCAGACACTTCCCTTGGGGATCACCGCCCAGGATCCGCATCATGTTCCGGAGATTCATCTGATCCATGTAGATAAGGTAATCGTACCGCCGGTAGTCGTCACGGGTGATCTGCACAGCCCGGTGCCCGCTGCAGGGTATGCCGTGGAGCCTGAGCTGCTCCAGTGCCGGTGGATAGATCGGGTTGCCGTAACCGTTCTGAATTTCCTCGCAGCTGGTGGCGGCGGAGCTGACTTCAAAGCGGTCAGTCAGACCAAGATCGCTGATTTCCTTTTTGAAAATGAATTCTGCCATGGGTGAACGGCAGATATTGCCATGGCATACGAAAAGCACCTTTATGGTCATTTATGACTACCTCGATTTGCCATGAAATGCCCTGTTTTGCAAGGCTCCCGGGCTCTCAGCCGCTGAAAATCACTTCTACATAAGTTTAGCAAAAAAGGCAAAACGAGGCAAAATGCGGCAGATTGTGACTTTCAAATGTAGTCGGGAAGTAGTCAATTTGGGGGTATTAGTTTTAACTGGAGTGTTTAATCGAGTTTTTCGATCAGACACTGATGATCCTTGGTTTCAGTGCTGTAATTTATCCCAACCAGAATGATGTTCCTGTATTGTTTGATATACCGTTTAAAGTATTCCTTTGTTTTAATTTGCTTAATGGCCTCTTCGGCGGAATCGTCGTACTTAAACTCAATCAGAATAAGCGGCTGTTTCCTTGTTATTGGTTCATACACTAAATCAGTACGGCCCTTACCTGCCTGATCTTCCCGGTGATAGCTGTAATCATCAAGAGTTGCCCATAAAAGTCCGGTCATCACGCAGTATGTTAGAGATTCCTCATCGTTGTAATCGAGAAGAGATACAGCCGATGAATTATGAATGTCCTGAATCACTTTGGCTACCGTTGTACCGTCAAGCTCCATGATAGCTTTGAGCAGATTCTCTGAACGTTTGATGGTTTCCATGCGCTCGTACCAGTTCTGCTCTCTCACAATATCCATCAGCACTGCTTTGATTTCGGCATTAGGAACATAAGCAACCTTTCGATATTTGTTCTTGGTATCAGAACATCCGAGATACCCAAGACATACCAGAAGACTGAAGACATCATTTTTGTCTTTTATGGTTACCATGTCATTCTGAAAATTGGCGCAGCTGAAAGTTACCTCTTCGCCTTCAATTAAATTGATGATATCTTCCTTCAGGCCTTCAAAATCAGTATTGATGAGGCGGACAAACTCTTCATTGGATGATGTCCCGCTCCAGTAACTGATGCATTCGTTTCGGCTCACGGCTTTGCATACGGAGTTGGGGTTGTAAATATCAATGCCTTTGATTTTATAGCCCTCATACCATTCCCTTAATTCCTGATGCGACACTTTGCAGTTAGGTGATTTCACAATGTCTGCAACTTCATCCTCGGTAAAACCGAAGTATGCCGCATACTCACCGGGAGCAAGCATGTTATATTCGTCGAAACCGTTAAGCGCAGACTGAGAGTTGTATTTTTTGATGGGAAGAATACCGGTAAGATAGGCAAGTGCAAAACAGGCAATACCGTCATCAGATTTAAACAGGCCGCGCAGAAATTCTATAAACTTTTCCTGCAGCGCCGTTTCATTGCAATACTCTCTGCATATCAGATCCCATTCGTCCATAATTAAAATGAACTGCTCACCGGTATGCTGGCATATAACTTCCAAGGCAGAAGATAATGACTTCTTTCCAACTAATGGGGCGTTATTGATTTGTTCTGCGAAGTCTTTATTCCCCTTTAGCTCCAAAATAACCATAAATTGCAGAAAATCCACCAGATCATCAATATCCTCGATATAGAGAGACCTGTCGGCTTTATACGAGATATACTTGTCTTTTATGGAATTCATGTCAATGTAAAGGACATTGTACTTATTAAGATGATCTGCAAAGCCGGTATTCTTCGAAATTTCCAAACCGTCAAATATCTTTTGTCCGGCATATCCTTTGGAATAGTATGCTGAGAGCATGTGCGCGGTTACGGTTTTTCCAAATCTGCGTGGACGGGTAACTGCGATGAGATTTCCATCTGTATTAAAGAGCGCATTGGTTTTTTCTATAAAATCCGTTTTATCAACAAACACTCTGGTATCTTTCGCTTTAACCAGTCTGATAAAGCTGTTATTGTTACCGGGATTCAGGATATTGCCCATAACACTTAACCTCTGCAAACTTCTCAACACCTTCATTCTAGCACTTCGCAGAGTATTTATCCGTGATACGGAACGGAACTCCTGCGAACAGATGTCCGCTCCAATTAAGTCTTGCGGTCTCTTAATGCCGCTTCATCATTCTCTTAAACTTCTCGATCTCGCCGGCGCATTCGCTTTCCGTCATACCGCTCCGGTACCTTTCATGCGGATGCGCTTCGTAGTATTCCTCCTGATACACTGCCGCCCAGTAGTTAAACTCGGTGACGGGATATTCCAGAACCTCGGAGATCGGGAGGTGAAGCTCCCGGGCAATTCTCACCGCCTGTCTGAATACGAAACTGCGCCGGATCAGTTTTAGGTGTGTCTCACCTGAAATGTTGAGAGCCGAGAAGGCGTTCACCAGCTGAAGGAGCGCCTTGTTAGGCACCGATTCCATAAAGGCATCGAAGTCTTCCGGCTTTTCGGTGAGGTTCCCGTTGGAATCGCACAGAGACGCGTGCATCATTTTGAGCACCCGAAGCTGCGCTTTTTGGTTACCGTTTTGCTTGCACAGATAAATTGTTACCTGGAAAATCTGTACTTGCCTTTACCCATTCCTTCTACAGGAACAATGATTTTCAGTTCATCTGCCATTCTTTTCAAATAGGATGTTGCTGTTACCTCTGAGCAATCTAGGATCTCGACTACACGGGAATTTCCAAAGATCTCAGTTCCAACTAACTCATATAACTTCAATATGTTTTGTTTTGTTTTATTTGTATATCCGGATTCCAAGATGGTTTTCTTTAATTCCTTGGTTTCATTCTCAATCCAAACTTTGTTCCTTGGCTTTGCACCTTTTTTTATCTCATAATATTCCTCATTTACCGGTATAACTACAGAAGTAACATTGTCATTTACGTCAAACGTTTTATAGAAAAGATCCGGAGAACCATTCTCTTGCATTGATCTTTTAGCTTCACCTATACCAGTGCCAAAAGATTCTATAATTCCCAGTGCTTTGAACATATCCCTGATTTCGGGGTTTTCAGTGTCACGTTCATTAAAGAATGTTCTCTCATTTAAATCGCTTATGCGGATCGGCGGTAGCGGCTTGTTGTAATTTACAATGTTTATCTGCTTCTCTGATATATATATTTGGATTGACTTGCCGTTTTCATAATTGTTATGAACAAGGGCATTAGCAAGCAATTCTTCCAGAGCTATAAAGGGAAAATTCTGAATTTTACGATTTTCGGCACTGCCGTCAATACGGATAACCAATTCGTTTAAAAAATTGTTGTTTATATATTCTAATGCAGAATAATACTGTTTCCATATTGCACCCTTGAAAAATTTAGATTCCATTTTTCTTCTGGTGCCAAACATATCTATGATAAGCTCCGTATACGCATATGGAATACGTTCCTCAGGATGTTCAGAAAACATGAGGACAGCATAGTTTTTTACCCGTCTATCCATGGGATCATTTTTATCTATCAATTCCAAAGCCTTTGCCAGCTCTTTCTTTCCCATTCCATATGTGATCTGTCTTGAACTTGTCTTAGAGAAGTATTCCTGTAATAAATCTGCGCTTAAGTCGTTAATCGAGGCACCGGTGCTTACGATAGAGCTAAAATGAAAATTGGAAAACTTGCGCAACAGGTCATATTCTTCGTCAACTCTGGCGAGACGCGTGTCTGCTTCTATTCTTACATATCTTCCCGGTTTAAGATCAATCCTTTTATCCTTTTCTGCTTTTTCAGTCACCATGAAAGGACCACCAGTCTGGCGGTTTACAATAATGAGCAGATAGCTTATGTCCTCTAAATCATTTGATACAACTTCAAACGCAACGTTGGGATATAAAAATGAACGTAAAGAATTAATGGTATTCTTGCATTTTTCCAGCCTTCCCTCTTCAATACCTATTATTGGGATCACTGGGATTGCTTTCTGTTCTTTATTGTTCTCCTCTTCCACGCCAATAAAGATAAATTGAATATCGTTGTTGTAATAGTTATTGCCATATGCGCAGATTGTTTTTAATATTTTATCCAGTTGTTGCTCAGACGCCTTATATTCTATGTACGAGCATTCTGCTGTTCTGTTCTTAAGTATTTCATTTGCCAGCTTCTTTACTTGTCTGTAATCCATAGCTTTGACCCCTCAATCCAAAGAGATTCTAGATCAATCCAAAGATCTAGTCAATGAAACCAAAGAAATTCTCTGTTTATCCAAAGATCTTTACTATGAATCCAAAGAAAATAGGGCTAGAGTCTCTCTCGGGGATCCTGCTCTTTGCAGTCTGTTGCGGACTGATCCCGCCCTCTGTGCCGGCGGCTGCCGGGCAGGGGACGCATCTTTGGGGGAGATTCCGTGCAGCGGCAGTGCTGTTCTCCGGATCATCGCCCTCGGAACTACCGTGCTTCCCGGGAGCCTGCCGGGTGGTCCGCCGCAGATGTCATGAGCAGCAGAGCAGCAGATAGAAAAAGGGCGGGAGAACGCACTCCCGCCCCTGGCTGTGCATACCGCACTGCCGCCTAAGGTCACATCTGGGTGGCCTGGATGGCGGTGATGGCGATGGTGTAGACAATATCCTCCACCAGGGCGCCCCGGGACAGATCGTTCACCGGCTTTCTCAGACCCTGGAGCATGGGACCCACTGAGATCACACCGGCTGAGCGCTGCACAGCCTTGTAGGTGCAGTTGCCGCAACTGAGATCCGGGAAGATGAACACATTGGCCTGACCGGCAACCTTGGAGCCCGGTGCTTTCTGGGCGGCCACATCGGGAGCCACTGCGGCGTCATACTGCAGGGGACCGTCAATCAGGAACTCAGGAGCCTTTTCCTGGGCCAGCCTGGTGGCCTCAGTCACCAGATCCACATCGGGGCCCTTGCCGGAGGTGCCGGTGGAGTAGGAGATCAGGGCAACCCGGGGATCAATACCAAAGGCCTTGGCGGAGTTGGCGGACTGGACAGCAATCTCAGCCAGCTGGGGAGCATCGGGGTTAGGGTTGATGGCGCAGTCACCGTAAACCAGAACCTGATCCGGCAGGAGCATGAAGAACACGGAGGAGACAATGGAGTTGCCGGGGGCGGTCTTGATGATCTGCAGGGCCGGTCTGATGGTGTTGGCGGTGGTGTGCACGGCACCGGACACCAGTCCGTCCACTTCCTGGGCCTCGATCATCATGGTGCCCAGGTAGACGTTGTCGGCCAGAAGCTTCCGGGCATCATCCTCGGTGAGGCCCTTGCTCTTCCGCAGCTCCACCAGGCGGGGGACATACTTCTCCCGGCTGTTCTCGGGATCAATGATCTCAATACGGTCGTGGAGGGTCAGGCCCAGATCCGCGGCCACTTTCCGGATCTCGTCAGCGTTGCCCAGCAGAACCGGGGTCGCAATGCCCTTTTCGGCGCAGATGTTGGCGGCCTGAACGGTGCGGGGCTCATTCCCCTCGGGAAGGACAATTCGCTTGTTGGCTTCCCGGGCCTTGGTGGTCAGGTATTCGCAGAAGGCCTCAGGGGCGCCGCCCTTTTCAGATATCGATGCCACAGTTATAATCCTCTTAATCAGCGATTAATCAAAACTGTCCTATTTTAGCAGAATTCCCCCGGCCGTTCAGCCGCTGCGGAGCGCCGGGATCCGTTCCCGGGCAGGCTGGCTTCCAGGGAGCGGAATGTCTTTCTCCGGGACGGCGCCGCTCCTGTTTCTGGCAGCGGGGTGCCGGGACAGCGCCTTGGGCGGGAGGTTTGCGGCCATGATCTTGGCTTTGTTCCGGGCAGGGATCCGGTATGCCGCGGTGCTGCCCCGGGAGCAATGCTTCCTGCCGGTGCTGGCCGAGTCCCGGATCCAGCATGCGCTGGATCATGCCCGCTTTGTGGTGCCTCCCCTGCTGGCCGCGGATCTGGTGGCCGCCTACCTGCTCTGCCATGATCTCATATCCCTGGCACCCTATGCCCTTGCCGGGATCTTCCTGCTCCTGTCCCTTGCCTCCTGCTACGTGCTTCTGGGGATCTGCTCCCGGAAAAAGCTGAATCCCGGGCAGACCTCCCTCTACCTCCGCCTCTGCCGGGAGAATGATCATTTCCCCGGAGAACGGCCGGAGATGATGGATCTGGCCCGGGAGATGCGGGAGGCTCTGAAGTGCGGCCGCCGGGACTTTCTGGAGGACATCTGAGAAAGCCGGCAGGCATCCTGGTTAAGGACACATTTTACAGGCCGGATGTTTGCCCTCTTTCCGGGCATGGTCCAGAATGATGTGGGGGCTGTTGCCTTTTCGTTTTTCATCGACCGTCTGGTGCATGGGGGGATAGCATGAGTTCAGCCAGTGACGGCAGTGCGGGAATCACTGCCTGGATCATCACCTTTGTGGGTGACCGGCAGGATGAGATCGGCGGTAAAGGCTCCAAACTCTACACTGTTGACGGCAATCCCCGTGAGACCTTCAGCGGGAGTCTCTTCCAATGATGCTCCCATGCAGTACCTTCTGTCCAAAGCCGCACAGCCAGGCACCGAGCGGATACGGATCCTGGCGGTGGTGTCTGACAAGGTCTTCCATGTACTTCCCGATGCACATGAGTCCGCCTACCAGGTATTCTGCCGCAAGACCAAAAAGAAGTAGGGGAAAATGGTGGCGGTGGCGGCGATAACTGCCACGAACCATTGATAACACAGGATTTCTACCCTTTAGCCACCGCCACCACCGCCACCAAATGGCGGCGGTAGACGGTATTCAACCACAACCAAGGAGCATTCAACATGAAAATCAGACAACTGACCATAACCACCATTGTCCTACTGGCGTCTTCACTCACCGTTGCCGGATGTGGCGATCCGAAACTGGACTGCCCCGGAGTGACAGCCTGCAAGGCGTCAGCGGAAGCGATAGCCAAGGAAATGCGTATGACTGACGCCGAAACTGAGAAATTCATTAAGAACCTAGAAGCATTCCCCGCTGTCACACTGTTCAACGAGTTTAAGGCGGCGAAGACACGGGAAGCATTTGACGCCTTTTACAACTTTAATTCCAGGAAAATGCCCCGAGACCAAATGGAAAAATTTGCCATGAATCTCTTGAACGGCAAGACGGCAAAAGAAGTAAATGATTTCATAGACGCCAACAAGGGCGCAAAGGAAGAAATAAGGAAGATTGAAGAATTGTTTTGGAAAACGGCTAGCGTAAAACAGCAAGTTGAACTCTGCTACTTTGACACAGGATCACTAAATGACTGCAATTCCGGAAGCAAGGCGGACCCCTCAAAAGGTCAGCGTGGATGGAGTTTTAAGGACTCTATGGGCTACACAGTGCAGAAAGGTGTTATCTCTGGAGAGTACAAGGGCGAGGGCTACACGGTCAAAGTGAAGTTAACACCCGAGGTAACGAATCTCAATGTGAATTGGACAGGTGAATACGGCTTGTAAGCACACTCAGCCTGTCTGTCAGATACAATAAAGGGCACGCCAAAAGGCGTGCCCTTTTAGGTTTACAGCACTCTACACTGAACTCAAAATCGCAAGACGAGGATAAGGGCGGCAACAAGCAAGCCGCCGAGGAAGCCGGAAGCAACGCCGAGGAGGATACAGATCCTTTGGAGTTTCCCATCCAGTTTCCGGTTATGGGCATCCAAATCGCTTTTGAGTTTCTCAATGGATCCTACGGATCCTCGGGATCTTGAATCCCAGAAAGCGGTGCTGGCACAGCTGGCCACGGATCAGTGGGTGCTGCTGAAGATCAGCCCTGAGTTCCGGTTTGACAGCCTGAAGGAGAACCTGCTCAGGGGGTTGGAACTGCCCCTGCCGGACTGAGGATCTCGCTCTCTCTTTCCCGCCGCTCCCTAAGCTGCTGGCGGGCAGATCCGTGCGGTCTTTCCGACTGCCGGATCCGCTTTTGCTTCCTCTTCCGTCACCTGGTGGACAGTCCGTACTCCTCGGACAGGATCCTCCGGATCCGGGCAATCTCCTCCCCGGAGGGCGGGCTCACGTCCTCCAGTTCATACTTCTCCCCGAACTGCTCCCATTTGTACTTGCCCAGCTCATGGTAGGGCAGGATATCCACATATTCCACGGAACTTCTGATCTCATCCCGGACGAAACTGCCCAGGGCCCGGATGTTGCTGTCCTGATCAGTCCAGCCGGGCACCACCACATAGCGGATCCACATGGGGATCCCCCTGCTGTGCAGGTGACGGGCAAATTGCAGGGTGTGGGCATTGGTCATTCCTGTGAGCCGCCGGTGCTGCTCGTCATCCATGTGCTTGATATCCAGCATCACCAGATCCGTGACCTCTAGCATGTCCTCCAGCTCCTGATCATAGCGGACTATGCAGCCGTTGGTGTCCAGGCAGGTGGTCAGTCCCATTTCCCGTACCTTCTGGAACAGGCTGATGACAAAGGGCATCTGCAGTGTGGGCTCCCCTCCGGACACGGTGACCCCGCCCCGGTTGGGCCGGTAGAAGTTGAGGTAACTCCTGATCTCAGTGAGCATGTCATCCAGGGATTTCTCCCTGCCGCCGGCCATGCTCCAGGTGTCCCGGTTGTGGCAGTAGCGGCACTTGAACTGGCAGCCCTGCAGGAAGATCACATAGCGCAGTCCGAAGCCGTCCACGGCTCCGCAGGTTTCAATGGACTGGATCCGCGCGGTGCTTGCTAGTTTCATGATCATGTCTCCTGGCCTTCCCGGCCGGCGATGCCGGCAGCAGGCGGATCCCGCCCGGGGAAAGGCTGTTGGTGCTAAAAAAAAGGCCCGGTTCCCCGGGCCGCAGATATATATGCTGTTATGCTCTCAGCAGCGGATCACAGCTTGCTGGTGAAGGTGCGGGTCACCACATCCTGCTGCTGCTCCTTGGTCAAGGAGTTGAACCTTACGGCATAGCCTGACACCCGGATGGTCAGTGAAGGGTACTTGTCAGGGTTCTCCATGGCGTCCAGGAGGGTCTCACGGTTGAGAACATTGACGTTCAAGTGCTGACCGCCTTCCACATAGGACGGAGTGTTCTTGGTCTCCTCCTCGTGGTGGAAGTAGCCGTCCAGGAGGCCGATGAGGTTCTTGGACTGGGTGGGCTGATCCTTGCCCAGGGCATCCGGCACAATGGTGAAGGTGTAGGAGATGCCGTCCTTGGCGTAGGCGAAGGGCAGCTTGCCCACGGAGGTCAGGGAGGCCACAGCGCCGTTCACGTCACGGCCGTGAACCGGGTTGGCTCCGGGTCCGAAGGGAGTTCCGCCCTTGCGGCCGTCGGGGGTGGTACCGGTCTTCTTGCCGTACACCACATTGGAGGTGATGGTGAGCACCGACTGGGTGGGCATGGCGTTGCGGTAGGTCTTGTGGCTCTGAACCTTCTTCATGAAGCGGGTTACCAGGTCGCAGGCGATGCTGTCCACACGCTCGTCATTGTTGCCGAACTTGGGGAAGTCACCCTCGATCTGGAAGTCGGTGGCGATGCCGAACTCGTCACGGATCGGCTTGACCTTGGCGTACTTGATGGCTGACAGGGAGTCGGCGGCAACGGAGAGACCGGCCACGCCGCATCCCAGGGTCCTCTTGACGTTGATGTCATAGAGGGCCATCTGCACAGCCTCATAGGAGTACTTGTCGTGCATATAGTGGATGATGTTCAGGGCGGTGACATACTGGGTTGCCAGCCAGTCCATGAAGCTGTCCATGCGGGTCATGACCTCGTCGAAGTCCAGGTACTCGCTGGCGATGGGCGCCATCTTGGGTCCCACCTGGATGTGCTGCATGCTGCCGTCCTTGGCAGGGTAGAGCTTCTCGTCCATGCCGCCGTTGATCGCATACAGCAGAGTCTTGGCCAGGTTGGCCCGGGCGCCGAAGAACTGCTGGGTCTTGCCCACAATCATGGGGGACACGCAACAGGCGATGGCGTAGTCATCGCTGTTGAAGTCGTTGCGCATCAGGTCGTCATTCTCATACTGAATGGCGGAGGTCTCAATGGACACCTTGGTGACAAACTGCTTCCAGGCCTGGGGCAGTCTCTCGGACCACAGGATGGTCATGTTGGGCTCCGGGGAGGTGCCCATATTGTACAGGGTCTGGAGGTAACGGAAGCAGGTCTTGGTGACCAGGGTGCGGCCGTCAAGGCCCATGCCGCCCAGGGACTCGGTGGCCCAGATGGGGTCGCCGGAGAACAGCTCGTCATAGACGTGGGTGCGCAGGAAGCGGACCATGCGCAACTTCATGATCAGGTGATCCACCAGCTCCTGGGCTTCCTTCTCGGTGATGAGCCCGTTGGCCAGATCACGGCTGATGTAGATGTCCAGGAAGGTGGCGGTGCGGCCGAAGCTCATGGCAGCGCCGTTCTGTGACTTGACTGCGGCCAGGTAGCCGAAGTAGGTGGCCTGGATGGCTTCCTTGGCGGTGGTGGCGGGACCGGAGATATCGCAGCCGTAGCTGGCGGCCATGGCCTTGAGATCGCCCAGGGCGCGGTACTGCTCGGAGATCTCCTCGCGGTGGCGGATGGTCTCCTCCAGGTCAATGCCCTGCTCCAGGTTGTCCTGCAGGGAGTTGAAGCCCTTCTGGCGGTCCTTCATCAGGTAGTCGATGCCGTAAAGGGCGACGCGGCGGTAGTCGCCGATGATGCGGCCGCGGCCGTAGGCGTCAGGCAGACCGGTGAGGATGCCGGCCTTGCGGCAGTTGCGGATGCTGGGGGTGTAGACGTCGAAGACACCCTGGTTGTGGGTTTTGCGGTACTTGGTGAAGATCTCAACCACCTTGGGATCAAGCTCCCGGCCATACTCCTTGCAGGAACTCTCCACCATTCTGATGCCGCCGAAGGGATGGATGGCGCGCTTCAGGGGAGCGTCGGTCTGCAGGCCCACGATCTTCTCCAGATCCTTGTCGATGTAGCCGGGACCGTGGGAGGTGATGGTGGAGGGGTTGTCGGTGTCAAAGTCCACAGGGGCATGGGTTCTGTTCTCCTGGATGATGCCCTCCCTCACCTTGGACCAGAGCTTCTCGGTGGCCTCGGTGGGACCCTGGAGAAAGGAAGCGTCGCCCTCATAGGGGGTGTAGTTCAGCTGGATGAAGTCACGGGTGTTGACCTCATTCTGCCATGCGCCTTCCTTGAAACCCTTCCATGCGTTCTGGAACTTTTCGCTGAGTTCTGCCATTTTTACCTCATTTACCTTTTGGGCAATTAGAACGATCCCCGCAGCCCTAATCCGTGCTGATCCCGGGGAAAAAAGCGGCGCCCTTCCGGTCGGATAAACCCCTGGACACCGATCTGCGCCGGCATCATAAGCCCGCACATTCCTGTCTTCAGGCAGGGGGCCCGGAGCACTCCTGAGCCCCTCACCGGGACGGCTGTAATTTTACTACTTTTGCCCCCGCGGGACATAGGGATTTATGAAAAATGTAAGAAAAATATATGTTTCCCGGGAGGGGCTCTGCTGGAGTCGGGAGATCGTCCCTGGGAAGGGACAGATGGGGGCAGGCGGGGGATCCGGAAAGCGGTTTCATACGGGACCGGCGCTGGTATTCCAGGACGTCCGGGAGGTGCACTGGACCTCCGGAAAAGGTTGGGACTGGCGGGGCCTCAGTCCTTATGGGATCGGAGGAACCGGGATTGACCCCGGCATTTCCGGAAGGAAGGATTGGGTGTGAGCGGCCTCAGCCTTGGGGAAGGCAAGGGCGGAAACTACCTCAGCTCGTCCGGAAGGCAAGGGCGGTGGGGTACGCCAGCCCTCAGATAACGCAAGGGCAGGGGGGCAGGATCCTCAGCCTTCCCTAAGGGCCAGCAGGAGATCGGCGAGTCGCCGGTGGGTGTCAAGGGCCCTCAGGGGATCTCCGTCCAGGCAGTAGGGCCAGAAGGGGCGCTTCCCCTCCACGGCCTCCCGGGCGCCTTCCAGGATCGCAGGACCGTGGAGATCCTCCAGCAGCTGGCGGCAGTCCCGGGGATCCTCCCCGTCCAGGACGGTGCGCAGGAGCTCCCGGCAGCAGCGGAAGAAACTCACTTTGTCCTCCCCGGGGAGGATCCGGGGCTGATCCTCCGGGGCCAGGAACCTCTCGATCCAGGACAGGGCCGCCTCCTTCTCGTTCCGGGCCATGGCGGTCAGGGCCTTGAGCTCGGCGACGGTGAAGCTTGCCCACCAGCTGCCGGGATCCGGCATGATCCCCAGCATGGGGGCCAGGAGGGTGCTGTCCCCAAAGCCGTTCTCCTCCAGGGAGGCGAACAGCTCCCCCGCATCCTCCTGATCCTGCTCCAGGCTGAAGATGAAGGGGCGGTACATGTTGCCGGCGCTGGCCGGGGAGGTGTCAAAGGCAAAGGGATCCCCGGTTTCCGAGAGTCCCGGCAGGATGCACTGGTGCAGTTCAATGCCCTCCAGGGAGACATGGCGGATCAGGGGAACGGTCCCGGTTCCGGCTCCGGCGCACTCCTGGAGGCGTTCCAGGAGTTTTTGAGGATCGGTGACGGCGGGGAAGATCCGGGGATCTGCTTTGGGGGCTGAGGTGAACAGATCCCAGGGCAGCAGGGACGGCTCTCCCCGGAGGAAGCCCTCCAGGTTGGCCGCAGTCATGATCCGGCTGTATTCGGCGCAGATCCGGTGGGGGGCGGCGGGGATCCCGTCACCCGGCAGGAGCCGTAGCACCGCCTCCTCTGCCGCGTCACTGACGGTGGCGCCGGATCCGAAGGCCAGACCCACCCCCTGATCTGCCTGGCGGAACAGGGCGGCGCAGAGCACCGGGAGCCGGCCCTCCAGGGTGGCGTCATACAGGCGGATCCGGCAGCCCTGTTCCCGGGCCCAGGCGGACACCTGCTCCAGCCAGGGCAGATCCGGAAGGTTCTCCAGGTGACCAAGGGGCCGGGGGGCGGTGAGTAGCTGGCTGGCGGCATGCTGACAGCACACCTGGCGGAGGGATCTGAGCTCCGCCTCCTGAGGAGCAGCGGCGGCAGAGGCCGCGGCAGATCCGAACACCAGGCCCAGCCAGATCTGGGGCAGCAGGATCGTCTCTTCGGCGGAGGTGGAGGTTGAGGTTGAGGCGGAGGTGGATCCCGGGGCCGCAGGGGAGGGTGAAGTGAAGGGCAGGGCGGTGATCCCCTCCGTTTTCCCGGAGGGATCCTGGAAGGCGGCGGGATCATAGGAGTCCAGATCATAGCGATCCCGGAGATCCGGGCTGAAGAGCCTTCCCTCTTCCCCCGGGGGGATCAGCACCGTGTCCTTCCGGGGCGGAAGGGGACGGGTGCAGAAGGGGGTGAAGAAGGTTTCCAGCAGCAGTGCCTTTGCGGCCTCGGCGGCGGCCCGCTCCCCGGCCTGGCCGGGGGTGAGGCCGGAGGCGGTGACGGCGAAGATCCCGCCCTCACCGGCTGTCAGGCGGCAGCGGAAGAGCCCTGGGGGCACCGCATCGGTCTCCGCGGTGAAGGGGATCCCCCGCTTCCTGAGGACGGATGCCAGGCGGGAAAGGAGGCTTCCGGGATCCCCGGCCGGCTGATCCGGGACGGTGGATACGGCCGGCGCCTGAGGGGCAGCCCTGCCGGGCACCGGGGAGGGGGCCTGGGGGCTGTTGGAGGATGCGGCCGGGTGGCTGCCGGAGGGGGCGGCGGGGGATCTGGGCGGGGTGACGGGGGATCCGGTGGACGGGCTCATGGGTTCCTTCCTGCCGGAGATCCGGCTCTGATCAGGGTGATGATTAAGATTTTTAGTTATAACCGGGTAAAATCTTTGTTTTGTTAAGAAAAACGCCGGACTCTCTGATTAAAGTTAAAAGCGGGTGGCATTCTGCAATTGAAAAACAGGTACTGTTAATTTATAATTGTCCGAAATTTTACCGGATGACTGCCTTTGGTGCGGTCTGCATTTTACGCCCCGGCAGACGGGGTTCTCAACAGTTCAGGAATTGCCATATGAAAAAAGTGGGTTTTGTCGGCTGGCGGGGCATGGTGGGCTCGGTGCTCATGAACCGCATGGCAGAGGAGAATGACTTTGCCGGGATTGATCCGGTGTTCTTCACCACCTCCCAGGCCGGGGCCCCCGCCCCCGCCTGTGCCGGGAAGGACTGCGGGATCCTCCGGGATGCCTACAGCCTGGATGAGCTGGCTGCCATGGATGTGATTGTCTCCTGCCAGGGCGGTGACTACACCAACAAGGTGTACCCGCAACTCAGGGAGATCCGGGGCTGGAACGGCTACTGGATTGACGCCGCCTCCGCCCTGCGGATGCGGGATGACACGGTGATCATCCTGGATCCCGTGAACCGCAGCGTGATTGACGATGCCCTGAACCGGGGCGTTAAGACCTTTGCCGGCGGCAACTGCACCGTGAGCCTGATGCTCATGGGGCTGGCCGGTCTCTTCCGGGAAGATCTGGTGGAGTGGATCCAGTCCTCCACCTACCAGGCCGCTTCCGGCGCCGGTGCCCGGAACATGCGGGAGCTCCTGCTGCAGATGGGCGTGCTCTACGGCTGTGTGGCCGAGCAGCTGAAGGATCCCAACTCCTCCATCCTGGACATTGAGCTGGCCGTGCGCAACGCCATGCGCTCCCCGGAAAACCCCACGGAGCAGTTCGGCGCCCCCCTGGCCGGCAGCCTGCTGCCCTGGATTGACGTGGCCCTGCCCAACGGCCAGAGCAAGGAGGAGTGGAAGGGCATGGCTGAGACCAACAAGATCCTGGGTCTGGCCCCGGCCACGGTGCCGGTGGACGGCAACTGCGTGCGCATCAGCTCCCTGCGCTGCCACAGCCAGTCCTTCCTTATCAAGCTGAAGAGGGATGTGTCCGTGGAGACTGCCAGCCAGATCATCGCCTCCCACAACCAGTGGGTCAAGGTGATCCCCAACGAGAAGCCCGTGACCATCCAGGAGCTTACTCCTGCCAGTGTCACCGGAACCCTCACTGTTCCTGTGGGCCGCCTGCGCAAGACCAACATGGGCCCCCTGTTCCTGAACGCCTTCAGCGTGGGCGATCAGCTGCTCTGGGGTGCCGCTGAGCCTCTGCGCCGGATGCTGAAGATCCTGGCCTGATCCCACCTGTGTTCCCGTCCGGGAACCTGAGACGGCAGCGCCCGCCGGTCGGCTGATCGGCGGGCGCTGCTCATTTTATTCCGGGATTATTCCGGGACTTATTCCGGGAACTGCATTCACCGGGGCGCGGGCCGGCTCATCCCGGGATCGGGACCGGCGCAGTTCTCTTATTTCTTCTTCCGGTATCGGAGGGCCTCCTGCTCTGCCAGGTTGTCCTCAATGTCCTTCACACGGGCCTGGAACTCATCGTTCAGGGGCAGGCCGCTCAGGGAGTTCAGGGCTGATCGGCAGCTGGTGATGTAGTTTTCCTTCTTCTGGCTGCCGCCGCTGTCCCCCTGGATGAGCTTCAGCAGGGACTGAGCCTTGTTGATGATGGCAAAGGTGTTGGTGGGGGACTTGTGCAGGGCCTCCTCAAAGTGCTGCAGCGCCAGCTGGTAGTTGCCGTCCTTGTAGGCCTGGATCCCGCTGCGGTTGCTGGCGTGGTATTTTTCCCGCCTTTTCTTGTTGCTGTCATCGCTGGTGAACAGTTCCAGGGTGGTCCGGAGCATGGGATCCGTTTCCTGTTTCTCGCTTCTCTGCTTCAGCAGGGACTGGGCGTACTCGTAGTCTCCCAGCTGCTCCAGACCCGCGGTGATGTTGCTGAAGATGCTCTCCGGCACTGAGGGCACGCTGTCGCTGATGCTGTCCAGGAGCTTGTAGATGGACTTCTTGCCCTTGAAGGGGTTGCCGGTGGTGATGTCGATGCGGGCCTGGACGGCGCTTTCGAAGATCTCCTGGCTGAAGTCCGTGTTTCCTGCGGCCAGCAGGGGGACGAACCTGCGGGTGGTGGAGTGGATGTTCTTGGGCAGCATGTCCAGGTGGTAGCGCTCCCCGGACTGGATGGCGAAGAGGATGGCGGTGTGCACGTAGCAGGAGAGCAGATCTGCCAGCCGGTCGGTCTCAAAGCGGTGGAGCTCCATGAGGCTGGCGATGCAGTCCCGCATTTTCAGGTAGTTGCGCTGGGCGGTGGCCAGATCAAACTGCATGTTCAGCAGGGCGGAGGACTGGGGTGACATGGTCACGGCGTCGCTGATGGTGCGGTCCGCCTCCTCGTATTTGCCGGTCTTGGTGTAGATGGCACAGCGGAGCCGATAGATCTCCATCATGAAGGGCTTTTTGTCCTGGGCCAGGGCCAGGTTCTCCAGGGCCTCCTCATAGTCTTCCAGTTGGAAGCAGACCTTGCCCAGCTCCAGCCGGTACCAGGCGGATTCCCGGAAGGACAGTCCCTCCTCCAGGATGCTTTTGGCCTGGAGGCAGTCCCCGGTCTTGATGCTGGCCTCGGACAGCATGAGCCGGAGATCCATGGAGTAGGGGGACATCTTGCTGATCCCCTCGTGACACAGCCTGATCACGTCCTGGTGGCGGTGCTCCCGCTGGGCCTGGTAGACATCCCGCAGGGCATTGTGCCGGAGGAGGCTGCGGTCCAGGCGCTGCCGGAACTGCTGCATGGAGAAGGGCTTGATCAGGTAGTCGTCCGGCTCCTCCTCAATGGCGCTGAGCACCATGGCCCGGGAGGCGTCGCCGGTGACCATGAACACCAGGGAGTCCGGGGGCAGGCAGTTGAACCGGTGGAGGTAGTGGATGAACTGACGGCCGTTTTCCCCGCTACCCAGGTTGTAGTCCACCAGGTAGAGATCAAACTGGTGCCGGGAGCAGATCCGCTTGGCCTCCTCCACGGTGCTGGCGGCGGTGAAGGAGGCGATCCCGAACTGCTGCAGCATGTTCTTCATGAACTGCTGGAAATATTTGTGATCGTCCACCAGGAACACCCGGGTGTCTTTGAGGAGTGCGATCCCTTGTTTGTCTTCAGGCATTGATGTGTTGTTCTGTGGTTCTCGGTGTTCTGTTTTGCCGTTTTCCGGCAGGGAACGGCCCTGGGAGGATCCGGCTCCCCTCTGATGTGGGGATTTTATCCCATGATGGCGGATCCCGGATCGTGCTTGGGGGCTTTGTATGACCTGTGCGGCACTTTTTATGTCTCTCTTGGGGAAATTACGATCGGGATCACGGATGGCGGGGGATTTTTTTCGGATCCACCCTCAAGAAATCCCCGGGGTGCCGATAGAACTATTGCGTAAAGGGGAGACACGGCATGCTTACCGGTGAAATCAGGGACAATCTGCTGGTGGATGAGCTGCAGCTGGGCGGCCAGCTGAACAGCGCCGTTCACGGCGGCTTCTCGGCCCAGTTCAACCTCATGGTGTCCATGCTCTCCGACGATGTCCAGGATCAGGCCTGGGTGGCCGATCCCGCCGAGCCTGAGGAGCAGGATGAGGATCTCCGCGGGCATTTTGAACTGGGGGAGGGGATCCGCCTGCAGAGCAGCGACGGCGACATTGAACGGGCCGATGTCCTGGGGGACTACTTCCGCCAGGGCGGCATGACTGCCGTCCACCTGCTGGAGTGCATGAACCCTGAGCCCCTCACCCTGCGCCACCCGGAAATCCCCCGGACGGTCATGGAGCAGCTTTCCCCCCTGCAGCAGGAGAAGATCCGGTATCAGAATGCCCGGGGCCGCCTGGTGCGCCGGGCCATTTCCGCCGCCACCCCCGAGCAGGTCCTGGAAGTCACCGGCAGCTCCCGGGAGATGGAGGCCGGCCGCCTGGAGTTTGTGGCCTGAGATCTGACCGGAACTGATCTGCCGCCCGGGTGCCGTCCCGGTTTTTTTTGTTCCTGATCACCTTGCACGCCGGCTTCCGGTCTTTCCCGGAGTCCTTCTCCTTATATCCTTCCTTTTTTCTTCCCGGTGCTTTTTTCCAGTTTCAAGCTGACGTTCTTCCGTCTGCCTTACGATGACGTTCTTCCGCCTGCCTTACGCTGACGTTCTTCCGCCAGCCTCACGCTGCCTCAGCCGCCTGCTCTATGCCGCTGTTTTCACCTTCACCGCACAGCACTCTTTCCCGAGAGGGTGATCTGCCATGGCGGTGCTCAGGCTTCCGGGGCGGCGTCCGCCGCCTTCTCGCCGGCCAGGGTGCCGGGATCACAGACGTCAGCACACCCGCCGGCACCGGCTTCCCCGGATTCTGGGGCCTGAGGCACCGGATCCGCATTTGCGTCAGCAATGGCACCTGGATCCTGATCGGCATCCGGATCCACGCCTCCGGTCTCTATCAGGATCCGCTGGTGCTCCCCGGCCACATATTCAGGGGCCCGGCGCAGCACCGGCAGGGCACGATCCAGAAAACGGGCGATGATCTGCAGGAGGGGCGCCGCCCGGGTCATGGGATCCGCCTGGAGGGGCAGGGCGTAGATCATGGTGTTCACTGGCAGCAGCAGGTATATCAGGGAGCCGCTGAGGAAGAACTTGTGCCAGTCCTTGCGCTTGGTGCGCTCAAGCTCCTCCAGGAAGCGGTCCTGGCGCTTAAGGAAGCTGAGCCGATCTGGGGCCGGTGCCAGGAGCATCTCCCGGATCTCCCGGATCAGATCCTCAAAGGGGACCTCGGCAAAATGTCTCTGGATATCACCGGCGGTGATCCCCAGGGGGCGTCCCAGCTGCAGGACTGCCTGCACCGCCGCCTCCCCGTCGGCCGGGGTGTCCGGCAGGGGGAAGTCCTCAAGCCTGAGGGGGCGGGCGTTCCGGATCCGGGCGCCGTCGGAGCAGTTGAACACCCGGATCCCCTGATCTTTCCGGGCGGCGATACAGCGCTCCAGGGATCGGACGCAGGACATGTAGAGGGTTGTGGTGCGCACCTCCTGGCGGAAGTTTCCCGGACAGGTGAAGGGCATGTCATTCATGCGCTTCTCGTCCTGCTGATCCACGGCTGCGCCCTGGGCGTCAAAATACATGCTGTGGCGGCTGTGGCTGGGCCCGTTGCTGTCGGCAGATCCGTTGTCCACCCCCAGGAGCAGCACGGTCCTGAACCCCAGGGTCAGGGCCGCTGCCAGCCCGAAATTGACCACCAAGGGGTTGGTGTTGCTGATCTGCACAAAGTCCCCGTCTTTGGGCAGCAGTCCGGTTTCCCGGAGCCAGTGGGCAGTGATCTCGTTTTCCTTGAGGATCACCATCTTCCGGGAGAACTGGCTGAAGACCCCGGGATGGGGGATCTCGGTTCCCAGGCACAGCGTGGTCTGAAAGTACTCCCGGTGCTCCCGGATCTGCCTGAGGACGGCGGAGTCGTTGATCCCCCGCTCAAGGCCGGCATAGAAGTCTGCCCGGATCCCGGAGTGACACAGAGCCGAGAAGGCGGTGCCGCAGGCCATGATCAGGAAGCGGTCCCGGTGGGCGCGGATGTAGTCCAGATCCCGGTCCAGGGAGGGACCGTTGCCCACCAGGAGAAGGGGCCGGGAGACAGTCTCCGGGGGCAGGCTTCCCCGGGTGAGCACGGGAATGCCCGCAGCCAGGTTGCGGCAGCCGTGGGCGAAGCTGAAGAGGAGATCGTCCAGGAAGCCCACCTTGAGATCCACGGAGTGGAAGGTCTCCGCCAGGATCCCTGTCACCTCGGCCACCCCGGTGGAGGAGTACCCCATGAGGAAGCCCTGGGCGGCGAAGGCGGCGGGATGGAGGTTGAAGAACATGTTGAGATCATCGGTGATGGTGCTGCGGCAGTCACCGATGCTGAACCGGATGTGCAGGCCCTGCTCCCGGAGCAGATCCAGGATCCGGCTCCAGTCGGTCACCTGGAGGGACAGGTGGAACAGGTGGGGATCCGGCTCGATGATCCAGAGATAGAGGGGCGTGAGCCGGCTGTACAGCTCCCGGACAATGTGCCCCAGGCCGGCTCCGATGATGATGACGCAGGGCAGGGACTCGGTGCCTTCACCGGCGGGGCCGGGATCGCGGAGGACGGCGGCAGCACGCCGCACAATGGTGTTGCGGAAGGCGAAGTGCAGGGGGCCGATGACGTTGCCAGGCTGTTCGGTCATATCGGGCCGGAAGACAAAGTCCCCGGTGCGCCGGGCGAAGAGATCCGCCCGGGCGGCGGCGTCTTCCCGGGCCCGGCCGCCGAAGAGCAGGCGCCCCGTGGCGGGATCCCGGAGATCCGCTTCCCCGGAGGGTGCGGCGGTGAGGTGCGGCCGGGGTCCCCGCCTCCAGGCCTCATGGGCGGCGGCGATGGCCGGGAAGTCCCGGGCAAAGGCTGCCAGGTTCCGCTCTTCCAGGGTGGAGGCGCCGGAGCTGCCTGCCGGCTTCCGGGGGGATCCGGCGCCGCCCCATTTCGCCGGATCAGAGCGTCCGGCCTTACCCCTGTTTTTCCGGGAGCTCATGACGGGGATCCCTCAGGGCCGGGCACCGCCGTCGGATCTCCCTTCTCGGGGCTGTCTTCCGGGAGACTCCCGGTGCCGTCCTCCGGGAGATCCCCGGTGCCGAAGAGTTCCTTGGGTCCCCGGATGGCGCCGCCGTCAAGATCTGTCAGCAGCCGGGTGGCTCCGCACACCGCCACCGGGATGACAAAGAGGTTCAGGACGGGGATCATCATCATGAAGTAGATCGCCATGCCAAAGCCGATGCAGGTGCTCCGACGGGAGCGCATGGTGTGGAGCAGATCCCTGAGGGACCGGTGGTGGTTGTCCCCGGCGCAGTCCAGATAGCCCACAGAAGTGAGCCAGCCCGAGCACAGCAGCCACAGCAGCTGCCCGACCAGGGGGATCAGCAGCAACAGGAAGGACAGGAGCATTTTGGGCAGGGTGTAGAGCAACACCCTGAGGGTGTGCAGCAGGATCCGGGGAATGTCCTTCACGGTCTCGGACACGGGCTCGTCCATCATGGTCTGGCCCCGGATCACCTCCTCGGCCTTGGCGGCCAGGATCCCGTTGAAGGGGGCGGCGATGATCCCCGCCAGCAGGGCGAACACGTAGTAACTGATCACCATGAAGGCCACCAGCAGCACCGGGATCACCAGGAAGCGGATGAAGGCCAGCCAGTCGGGCAGCTCGAACTCCAGGTACTCGCTGAGCTCCGATCCCCGGTTCCACACATACCAGGTGGCCAGGGCAAAGATCAGGATGTTGATAAGCAGAGGGGCCAGGACAAAGGGCCTGATCTGCCGGTGGTGCAGCATGCTGATCCCGTGCAGGATGTAGATGATCCCGAATTTTTCCAGCAGTTTCCTCATTGCCTGTCCTCCTGGGGTGCCTGGCGCTGTCCCGCCGTCTGTCATATTCCGGGGGGAATTTTATCACAGGGGGCACCCCGGGACACGGGAAACGGACAGCGGGCGCTGAATGATCCGGCGGTGAGGAGGCGGGGCCCTGGGGCCCCCGGGAAGGTCCCGGGGGAGTGGCGGAATGGGGCGTCAGGGTGAGTCTTCCTTCTCCGGTGGCCGGGTGCCCGGCGTCATGGGAATATATGCCCGGGGGGATAAAATATGCTACAATCCCCCCGGTAATTGGGCGCGGAGACCCGGAGGCTTCCCGGACACAGGTTGCGGGATCCGGGCGTCTTCCGGCACTTGGTTGTTTCTTGTTTGGTTTCCAGTTGTATGAATGATATGCGGACTGTGATGTGGGTGCTGTTCGGTCTTGCGATCCTGTATTGCTGTATGTACATGATCCTTTCGGCCTACAGAACCCGGAAGGACCGGCGCAACATGAAGTGGGGGCATGATGTGGCCTCCAGCATGCCGGAGGATGACTCGGTGGGTCCTGTCCGCACCATGAGCCGTGAGGGCAGGGACTTTGACCGGACCTTCAGGGTGGAGCCCGACGTGTCCCCGCTGCCCCAGGCCCCGGCCACCCAGGAGCGGGTTCCGGCTCCGGAGTCTCCGGAGATCAAGCGCCAGGTGTGGTCCCGCTACTATCAGTTCAACATCGTCTCCCGGGAGCAGCGTCCCTTTACCCTGGAGCGTCTCCGGGAGGTGTTCTCCTCCGAGCGCCTCACCCTGGGGAAGTTTGACATTGTCTATTACAATGATCCCGCCACGGGCAAGGAGCTCTTCCGGGTCAGCAGCATGATCAAGCCGGGAACCTTCCCCCGGGCCATTGCCGGGAATGACAACTCCTACAGCTCCTCCTCCTGGTCCACCAAGGGGATCAGCGTCATCATGTTCCTGCCGGAGAAGGGCAGCGCCGAGACCCGCTTTGATCAGATCATCGCCCATGTGCGCCGGCTCAACACAGCTCTGGACGGTCTCCTGTGCACCCGGGAACTGCGCCCCCTGACCGATGACGTTATCGAAGAGTACCGCAGCCAGATGCGGTCCTATGACAGCCAGCCCTGAGGCTGGAGTTCCGATTGTTTCCCAGGCCCGGATCTTCCGGGCTTTTTAATCTCAATCTCAAATCCGTCCGCCTGATGGCGTCATCCCCTCCGGGGGCTGATCCCATAAGGCACAGCACCGGTGATCTGCATGAACACAGAAGAGGCCCGGAGCAGGATCGGGAAACTCACCCGCCTGCTGAACCGGTACAGCGAGGAGTACCACGTCCATGACAGCCCCTCGGTTCCCGACTCGGTCTACGACCGGCTCTACAGGGAACTGGAGGATTTGGAGAAAGCCTGGCCGGATCTGGCTGATCCCGGCTCCCCCACCAGAAGGGTGGGAGGCGCGCCCCTGGATCACTTTGCCAAGGTGTCCCATGAGATCCCCATGCTCAGCCTGGAGGATATTTTCAATGACGGTGAGCTGGTGCAGTTCCTTTCCCGGACGGGGGAGGCGGATCTGTGCTGCGAGGTGAAACTGGACGGGCTGGCCTGCAGCATCCTGTATGAGAACGGCCTGCTGATCCGGGCCGCCACCCGAGGGGACGGCCGCACCGGGGAGGATATCACCCAGAACGTGCGCACCATCAGGAACGTGCCCCTGCGCCTGGACACGGACAACCCTCCCCGGCTCCTGGAGGTCCGGGGGGAGGTGGTCATGCCCAGGAAGGGCTTTGAGCGCATTAACGAGCAGGCCCGGCAGGAGGGGGGAAAGGTGTTCGCCAATCCCCGGAATGCGGCGGCGGGCTCTCTCAGGCAGAAGGATCCCCGGGTGACCGCCTCCCGTCCCCTGATGTTCACCTGCTATGCCCTGGGCCTGGCAGAAGGGGCGGATCTGCCGGACACCCATTCCCGGCGCCTTGCGTATGTGGCCTCCCTGGGGATCCCGGTCTCCCCGGAGACCCGGACCGGCCGGGGCGCTGCCTTCTGCCGGGAGTTCTACAGCGGGATCCTGGGCCGGCGGCAGGAGCTGCCCTATGACATTGACGGGGTGGTGATCAAGGTGGACAGCATTGCCCGCCAGGAGGATCTGGGCTTTGTGGCCCGCAGCCCCCGCTGGGCAGTGGCCTACAAGTTCCCGCCCCAGGATGAGATGACCGTCCTGAGGGACGTGGAGTTCCAGGTGGGCCGCACCGGCGTCCTGACTCCGGTGGCCCGGCTTGAGCCGGTGAAGGTGGGCGGGGTCACCGTGTCCAGCGCCACCCTGCACAATGAGGCCTATATCCGGAGCCTGGGGATCATGATCGGGGACACGGTGATCGTGCACCGGGCGGGGGATGTGATCCCCCGGGTGGAGTCGGTGGTGATGGATATGCGCGAGAAAGCAGCAGATCTCCGGCCCGTGGAGTTCCCCGGTTTCTGCCCCTCCTGCGGCAGCGTGCTGGAGCGTTCCCCGGATGAGGCGGCGACCCGCTGCTCTGGAGGGCTGTTCTGCCCCGCCCAGTGCAAGGAGGCCCTGAGGCATTTTGTCTCCCGCCAGGCCATGAACGTGGAGGGCTTGGGGGAGCGGATCATCGGTGAGTTGTATGACGGCGGCCTGATCCGGCATGTCAGCGATATCTACCGCCTGAACGCCGGGGAGCTGTTCCGCTTCTACCGGAGCCGCAACCGCATGGTGAACAAGGACACCCCGGAGGGCAGCCTGCTGGTGAACAACCTGGAGCGCAGCATCGACCGCTCCCGGAAAACCACCCTGCCGCGGTTCATTTACGCCCTGGGGATCCGGGAGGTGGGGGAGGCGATGGCCCAGACCCTTGCGGAGCATTTTAAGACCCTGGAGGCCCTGATGCAGGCTACCACCGAGGAGCTTAAGATGGTGGAGGACGTGGGGGATGTGGTGGCCGGCCATATTCGATCTTTCTTCCAGGAGGAGCACAACTGCCGGATCATCCGTGAGCTCCGGGATCTGGGGGTGACCTGGCCGGAGATGCCGGCCCACAGCGGCGGGGGCTGCCTCAGCGGTCAGACCTTTGTTATCACGGGAACCCTCGCGTCCATGGGCCGCAATGAGGCTAAGCAGTGCCTGCAGGAGTTGGGGGCGAAGGTGGCCGGATCGGTGTCTGCCAAGACTAGTGCGGTGATCTGCGGATCTGATCCCGGATCCAAGTATGCCCGGGCCAGGGAACTGGGGATCAGGATCCTTTCCGAGGAGGAGTTCCTAGCCATGATCGGGAGGGAGGTGACGGGATGAGGTGTGCACACTGGCGTCCTGTTGCGGCGCTGACAGCCCTGCTCACGGCAGGCTGCTCCACCATGATGACCGGGGAGCAGGTGTCCGTGGAGCAGGTGTCCGTGGAGCGGGATGTGAGCTTCCATCTTGACGACTGCTCCGGATATGCGGTGATCCGCAACGATTTCTTCTCCTCCCCGCCGCCGGTCCAGCTTAAGCCCGGGCAGTGGCGGGAGATGTTCTCCCGGTTCTCCGAGCCCTGGGATCCGGAGAACCGCTACTTCAGGGAGCGCCTGGCATATCTCCAGTCCCATCCCCGGCATATGGAGCATATCCTGAAGAATGCCCAGCCCTACATCTTCCATGTCTACCGGGAGGTCACCTCCGCGGGGCTGCCGGTGGAGATCATCGCCATCCCCATGATCGAGAGCATGTACAATCCCGCCGCCCGCTCTCCGGACGGCTATTCGGGACTGTGGCAGTTTGGCAGCACCACGGCCAGGAACTTCGGCCTTGCCGTGGGAGGTGGCCGGGATGAGCGCTTTGACTTCCAGAAGTCCACTGCGGCGGCGGTGAAATACCTGAAATACCTCATGGACTTCTTTGACGGCAGCTGGACCATGGCCGTGGCTGGCTACAACGCCGGGGAGGGCAGGGTGCTTAACACCTACAAGGGCACCGGAAAGAAGCCTTCCCAGATCGATTTCAACACCCTGGCCATTCCCGAGCACACCAAAAAGTACCTGCACACCATCATGGCCTATGGCCATTATCTGAAGCATGCTGACCGCTACAAGGTGCGCCTGCCCGGGGAGGACGGGGCTGGTGCTTCCGGTGCCTCTGCGGCCCCGGCCCATCCTCAGACGGTGATCCATACCATCCGCTATGTCTCCCGGGAGGAGTTTGACCGGATCCACGGCCTGCCCGCCGGGGCACTGGAGACGGCGGTGCGGGGCATTGAGAAGCATGAGGCCGGCGGCGCCACGGTGTGCCGGGTGGAAATGAAGGGGGAGTTTGATCCCTATCCTGAGGATCCGGTGATGACCGGGGAGGCCCGGGTGCGGCCGGAGGACACGGACAGTGCCGTGGGGAAGACGGTGTCCGTCCTGGCAGGGCATGCCCAGGGCCGGAGCCGGGGCCGGAGTGGTGGCAGGTTCTCGGTGGCACCCCAGGATGAGGGGGAGTTCTTCTCCTCCCTGGCATCCTTTGAGGGGCTACCGCCCGCATCCTGCGCCGGGGAGGCCTGCGCCGCCAGAGTGGCAGATCAGGCTCCGGCAGGGGAGTCCGGCAAGACGGCAGATGCCGCCGGAAGGGATGAGACGGCTCTGTCCGATCCTGTGGATGGTGACAGATCTGCGGGCGGAACAGCTCCGGCTGCACCGAAGCCTGTTGCCGGAACTGCGGGGAACGGTAAAGGAACCGCCGCCAAGCCGGCAACTGGCTCCAAGGGCAGCAGCAAGCCCTCCGGCACCCCCGCCAAGCCGGCAGCCGGGGCTAAGGGCAGCAGCAAGACCTCTGGCACCGCTGCCAAACCTTCAACCGGGGCCAAGGGCAGCAGCAAGCCTTCCGGCATCGCCGCCAAGCCGGCAACTGGCTCCAAGGGCAGCAGCAAG
>ERZ842401.1101-NODE-1101-length-39571-cov-12.671930_pt1 | contig 39571 bp, 41 predicted proteins | sample MGYA00521270_ERZ842401 | MGnify/ENA primary metagenome ERZ842401 (study PRJEB31892, sample SAMEA3878208) | bioreactor metagenome | biome: Moose rumen | place: Sweden | collected 2011-10 | study: EMG produced TPA metagenomics assembly of the PRJEB12797 data set...
ACTTCGCCGCCAATTTTTATCACGGCAAATTTTTTCTCCGAACCAAAATTAATCAACGGCATCAGCGAAAAAATTATCAACGCCGCGATTAAAATAAAATCGTTACGCGTCATTTGAAAGCTCCTTCAATGGCACTTTTGGTCGCCGCGACAAATGTAAAAAATTTTCTTCGGACAAATTTATTTCATGAACAACTTCGCCGCCAATTTTTATCACGGCAAATTTTTTCTCCGAACCAAAATTAATCAGCGGCATCAGCGAAAAAATTATCAACGCCGCGATTAAAATAAAATCGTTGCGTGTCATTTGGAAGCTTCTTCGACGGCGCGTTTGGTTGTCTCGACAAATTGTCCGTAAGAAATGCTCGCGCCCGAAATGGCATCAACTTTACTCAAATCCTGCGTCTCGACCAACTGCGCTGGATAAATTTTAATGGCTTTGACGGCGACTTGAGCTTTTTTGTAATCGGCGGAGTCCTTGCCCGTCAACGAGCCGTAATCTTCGCCTTTGACGTTGCCGAAAAGATCATAGCCCGCGAACTCGGCAGCAGAAATTTTTTTATCCTTAATCGTCAGCGTCAGAATGCTTTTGCCGAGTTTTTCATCCAACGAACTTTCAACGGTATAAACTCCGTCTTTGGCATTTGACAAATCGATTTTATTTTGCGCGGGCTTATGAGAAATTTTTTCTTCGCCGCCGCAACCTGTCATAAGGGAAATGGGAAAAAGGAGAAGGGAAAAGAGAATTGCTGTTAAAGATTTTTTCATTCTTTAATCCTCCCGTGTTCAAGAACAATGCAACGTTGAGCTTCCTTGCCGACATCGGGCGAGTGCGTGACGGTTATAATCGTATGTCCTTCGGCGTGAAGTTCGTGAAAAATTTTCATGACAAGATTTTGATTCGCCTCGTCCAAATTTCCCGTCGGCTCGTCGGCAAGAATCAGCACGGGATAATTTATCAAAGCCCGCGCAATGCAAACGCGCTGTTGTTCGCCGCCCGAAAGTTGGCTGGGCAAATGATTTGCTCTGTCTTCCAAACCGACTCTCTTTAATTCGGACATTGCTTCGTTTACGTCGGGCAAGCTGTGATAATATTGCGCGACCATAATATTTTCAACGGCAGTAAGATACGGCACAAGATGAAATTGCTGAAAAACCATTCCGATTTTTTCTCGGCGAATTTCGGTAAGTTTTTGATTGTCAACGTCGCTTAAATCGATGCCGTCAAGAATAATTTCGCCGTCGGTCGCCTTGTCCATGCAACCGATAATATTCATTAGGGTTGTTTTGCCGGAGCCGCTCGGTCCCATAATCGCAACCCATTCGCCCTTTTCGACAGAAAAATTTATTCCGTCGAGAGCCTTAACTTTCCCGTTATAAACCATTGAAACATTTTTTAATTCAAGCAGAGCCATAAAATCCCTCCCTAAAAAAAAATGAAGAATACAAATGTGAGTGAAAGAACGGGCGCACAGGACGTGCGCCCGCCCGCAATAAAAACAGGATGTTTTTTTTGCGGGTCGGAGCCCCTTTTCTTTTGCTTACTTTTCTTTTGGGGCGGCAAAAGAAAAGTAAGTTTAATCTACAAATTTAAAACTGAGATTGAAAGTTGACGAGTTACCGCGATGGTTTTGCGCAGTCCACTTTAGAAAAAAGGGGACAAAGTCTCATTCTCCGCGCAAAACAACAGCCGGGTCAACGGCAGTAGCAATGCGCACGGGAATTAAACTCGCAATGCCCGTCACAATTATCGACAACACAATCGACAAAATCGCTATCGATACCGAAAAATAAATTCCGCGCCCAAAAACTTGCACGCTGACACTCTCCGCAAATAAATATCCGAGCCCGCTCCCGAAAAGCCCGCCGAACGCTCCCAACAAACATCCTTCACCCAAAAATTCTCGAACAATATTTTCATTCGCCGCGCCCAATGCCTTTTTCAATCCAATTTCCTTACGCCGCTCCGTCACAACCGCCATCATCGTCGTCGTCACACAAATTAATGTCAAAATCAAAACTACCGCCGTCACAATCAAAACCAAAATTTGTAACTTGCCGAGCACGTTGAATTCCGAGTTTGCAATTTGCTGAACGAGTTGCGGCTGAACGCCTTCGACATTTTCGGAAATAATTTCCTCGATTGATTTAAGGCTGTCCCCCTCCGCAACAACGCTGACTTGCGCGATTGAAATTTGATTCGTCTTGTCGACAATCTGTTGAAGATCTCCCAAGTTCATAAAAGCAAAATCTTCTTCCTTGCCGCCCGTCGAAACAATTCCGCTCACGACATATTTTTTCATGGCGGTACCTTCGCCCGCGCTGATTGTAATTTCCTGCCCGATAATCTCATTCGGTTCATACGGCGAAAAAATTTTTGCAAGCTCCGCGCCGATTAAAATTTCCCGTTCGCCCGCCGAAGGATAAGTTCCCTCAATCTGCCAATACGGGCTGACTTTCTGCAACTCCTCAAAATCCGTGCCGCCCGTCAAAATGTATTGCTTGTTGATTTCCAATCGTTCATATAAAAACGGAGCCGCGCCGATTATTTCATGGCCCGATAAAACTTCGCGGACGTTTTGAATTTTTTCTTGGTTGAAAGTCGCCGCTTCGTTCGCGGGGATTATCAAAAGGTTCGCGCCGTAAGCTCTGAATTCCCGTCCGAGTTGTTGCGGCACTTCGCGATAAACCGTAACCATTCCCGAAATTATCGTTGCACCGACTGCAACCGCTATCAACGCGATTAACATTCTCATTCTTCGGCGAAGAAGCGAATAAAAAATCATTCGCAGAAAAAATTTCAGTTTCATAAGTCACCTTCCGTGTAAAACTTCTGCAGGTTGTAAACTCAAGAGCATTCTAATTGCGGGCAAACTCCCGACCAATAAAACGACGATCATTAACACGCTGACGATTGGCAAAACCGCCGCGTTGTTCACGATTGCCGCGCCGAAAACCGTTGTTCCGATTATCTGCGCCAGCCCCAAACTTGCAACGTAACCCAAAATCCCGCCGCCGAGCCCCGCGATAAATATTTCCGTCAAAACCAAAAGTATCACGCCCAAATTTGTCGCGCCGATTGCTTTTAAAAGTCCCAGTTCGCGACTGCGCTCCATGATATTTGCGCTTACCAAATTTGAAACTCCGAGCGCGGTTGACAAAAGACTTAACGCCGTGATTAAAAGCATCAGCAGTTGCGTTTTCTCCAAAATTTTTCCTTCCGACTCCGCAATTTGTCTCACGGGGCGCGCCGAAGAATTCGCTATCACTTCTTCAATCTGATAAGCTATCGCGCTGACATAAGCCGTGCAATACCAAATTTCTTTTTCCTGTTGACTCAAAAGATCGGGATTCGCCGCCGCCTTCCTTGCCAAATCATTTTCGGGCGTCGTTATCGCGCTGACTTCAATGCTCCCGATTTTGCCGGGCACATTCAAAATTTTTTGCATCGCCGCCAAGTCAACCAAAATTTGATTGTCTTCGTCGCCGCCGCCCGAAACTGTTCCGCTGATTTTAAATTCGCCGCCGTTATATTTGAGTGTGTCGCCGACTTTGAGATTTTTTTCTGCCGCAAGTTTTTTTCCAATCAAAGCCTCGTCAATCTGCGCGGGATAATCGCCGTCAATTTTCCACCACGACTTCATTTCGAGAACGCCCGTCGAAAAAGTTTCGCCCGTCGGCAATTTCATTTCGTGATTAAACCAAGTGCCCGCCGCAGAAATTTTCTCGCCGTTTTCAAGTGTCAATTCGCCGTCGAGCTTCGGAGCAAATGCCACAATGTTATTCGTCCAGAAAATGGTTTTTATCTTGCCGAGATCGTTTTCATTCAAATATTCGTGCGCCTCCAGCCCGTAAACATCTTTCAGCAACGCAGAATTTTTCGGCGTAACCGTGATATTCGCGCCGTAAGCTTTCAACTCTTGATTGACTTTGTCGCCGACATCAAACATAACATTGAGCATCGCCGCCGCCAATGAAACTCCGAGCGCGACAGTCAACGCTATCAATGCAAATCTGTTTCGTTGCCGAATCAACGCGCCTTTTACCATTTGCCAAAACATTTAATCCCTCCCAAAAAATTTACCTGCTTTCATTGGAAAATTCTTGCGTTCTTTTCAAGCTCGGACTTCGGAACTTTCAATTTGCCGCCTTCAATGCTGTATTCAATCGGAATGGGATTGCAACCGCCGCGAGTGCCGATTGTCGCCTTGTTCATTTGGACATCGCAGAGCTTGCAGATAACTTGATTGTCCCTTTCGTAATAACCCGTCGCGCCGCAAATTTCGCAGGCATCAAGCCCGACGCCGTAAGCCGAGCCGCCTTTGAGAATCACGATATAACGAACCATCTCGCCGCCCGAAGTCCGATAAACAAATCTGTGAAGATGTCCGTCTTTGACAATTTCCAAATCGACATCAACCGATCCTTCTTCCGCCGTGACTTCGACGGCAGGAACAATTTCCGCTTCTTGATTGGCTATCACGGAGCCTGCGCTCGAACTCGTCGTCATCAAAAGCAAGGAAATTATCACGCCCGCGCCCCAACGTCTTTTGTGAATTGCCTGCGCCAAAATTTTTCTGTACTCGGCGGGATTGTAACTCGGAAGCCGCGCAGGTTTCGGTTGAGAAAATAAAGTTATCGGCAAAACCAAAATCGCCGCGAAGATTACGAAAATCAGCAGGTCGGAATTGTTTATGACGGGAGCCATTAAATCCATCCACATTTCGCCCGACAAAATATCTCGCGCCATTAAAACTTGGATCAAAAAAATTATTTGTCGAATCATGCACGCCGCGAAAATTACCGCGAACACAAATTTTAATCGCGCTTGATTGAGAGCGTCCGCCGCCTTGTAAATCATGAACGAGCTGACGAAGGCGAACAATCCGCCGCTTGCGAAGCCGAGAATTTTTGTCAAGAATTCGACCGTGAAATAATCTCCGAGTGCCGCGATAACCGAGCCCGTCGGTATCAGCCAAAGTTCAAAGCCGTGATATAAAAATAAAGTCGTGACGGCGGCGGCGATTGAAAATTTCAGCGGCTTGCTGAATTCGTCCGTGCCCTTGAGAAATTTTAAAAGGATAATTGATTCACCGAGCAAAGTTATGAACGTCGCAAAACCTTCCAAAAGTTCGCGGCTTACGGCATTGCGCGTGCCGACTCTGACGGCGACAAGAAATATCGACAGCCAAAATCCCCATTTGACTGCAGAGCGGAAAGCTTTTTGATATTCTTCTTGTGACAAGCGGCGAATCAGCACGAATAAAATTCCGAGCGGCACGCCGAGCATCAAACCTTCTTCCATTGCGGGGATAAATTGTTGCAAAAAAGTTTGGAGCAAAATTTTCACCTCTGAAAAAAATTATCATTGAAGCTTAAAGAAATAATCCCCGCCGAAAAAATTTTCTCGACAGGGAATTTTCTTTATGCGATAATTTTGTTGAACGAAATTTTTTTACGGCGTCTTTGACGCTAATTTTTTTAGTTGCAAGCGACTTACCATTTGCGTGGCGTGTAGTTGAAAGTCCATTTCATGACAACGGGCTTTTTCCAAAAACGACCGGGAACGCCGGTATCGGGATCGGTGTGGAGGGCGTAACCTTCGGGCGCATGAAATCTGAATTCGCAATCGTAAGTTCCCGCGCCGTGCATTTTGACGTTCGCGCCGTAATGCGGACCGTCATCGGCACTCATGGGCATGAAAGTTCCCGTAATGGGACCTTGAGGATCGCCGCCGCGTTTTGTGAATTTGTATTCAACACGCATGTAGGGGATCCATTCGCCGACGCCGAAGCCGCACTCGTTGCCTTCGGTTGCGTGAATGTCGGTTTCAATGTGGATGTCGGCTTTGTCGGGCGAGAGCATCATACCTTGCGGCTCCATCGGGACGGGTTGGAAGTAAACCAACGCAACTTTGAAATGATTTTCCGTGTCTTCGATCTCGTCGCCGATTGGATATTCTTGGAAAGCGAGCGCATTTGGATTGAAGGCAAAAAGACTGAACGCCGCCGCTCCCGCCGCGAGTAAGGTTTTAACTTTTTTAGGCATAAACATAAAGTTCACAGCTCCTTTAAAATTTTTCTATGTCAACGAAGTTTTTACTTCGCGCACATCAAGAATTATTATCAACACCTGTCCAAAAAAAGTGGGGACTCGTCCCCTTTTTTTCAAAAAGTGGATTCGCAAAACCGTTTTCGTCGGCTCGCGCCTGTGATTCAGTTTAAAATGATTTTTTTGTATAGGATCAACTTTCTTTTGTTCGCCCAAAAGAAAGTTGCAAAGAAAAGGGCGTTTGAACCGGCAATGAAACATCCTGTTTCAGTTGCCGGCGAGCCGTCATCCATGACGGCTCGTGTCTTCACTCACCGCTGTAAATTTTTTTCATTACTCATTGCTCATTACTCATTGCTGTTTTGGCGTTTTCGATATAAAAATGCTCCGACGCCCAAAATTATCAGCGCAACTTGTATTCCGAATGTCTCGACTGTCGGATAAATGCCGAGCACGTCGATTGTCGGCACGAACTCAAGCGGAGTTTGTCCGAAGACGCCGCCTTCCTGCAATTCGCGTATGCCGCCGCCCGCAAATGTCACGGCAAGCAAATACATCAAAATGCTTGTGAACAGGAAAAAAGGTTTCAGCGGAATTCTTAAAACGCCCGTCTGAAATGCGAAAAATAAAATCGCAACGACGACACAGCCCGCGACAAATCCCGCCCAAATCATTTCGACATCACTTGACGAATTATTGAACAGGGCTTGATAAAATAAAATTACTTCCGCGCCTTCGCGATAGACTGCCAGAAATGCCGCCAACGCCAGAGCTTTTGCCTTGCCGCTCGTCATTGATTTATCGACCATGCCCTGAATGTATTGCTTCCAAACTTTTGCGTCCGCCTTGCCGCCGAGCCAAGCACTCGTCCCGATTAAAACAACCACCGCGAACAGTGCCGTTGCTCCTTCCAAAATTTCGCGACCCGCGCCCGCCGTCGTCGATTCAATCATTGTCGAAAACAAATAAGCCGTTGCAAAGCTCGCAATTATCGCGGCTATCATTGCATTATAAACCGTGTCCAAAAATTTTTCGTTGCCGCTTTTCTTAAGGTAGGCGATTATCGCAACCAAAACCAAAATCGCTTCCAACCCTTCGCGAATCAGAATCAGAAAGGCGGGCAAAAATGACGCCCAACCTCCGCCGACGCCGTGAGCATTTTGAAGCGCGTCGACATTTTCATAAACCATTTGAATTAAAGTTTCCGCTTCCTGTTCAACTTTTTCTAAAGGATCGCCAGCAAGCATCGCTTTTTTGACTTTGTAGAATTGATACTCCGTCAAGCCGACCGCCTTACTCGAAACGCTGACGCGCAACGTCGATTCAAGCCCTTCTTTTTCATAAATGCCGTAATAAGCGTCGTTGACTTTTTCTTTGGCGGCGCGTCCGTCACCGGTTTTGTAAATCTCGACAGCCTCGCGGACGGTTGCTTCAATCTGCGCGGCAAGTTCATTCCATTTCGGAGCCGCCTCTGCCTGCGCGGAAAAAATCAACAGCCCTGCAAATAATAACAGAAAAAATTTTCTCATCACAAATCCTCTATGCCTCAGCAAATTTTTTGAAGTCGAAGGTAATAATTTTGTCGCACTCCATCGGCTTGCCTTCTTGGTCGAGTGCGGGCTTGAAAGTCCATTGCATCGCCGCCTTGCGAGCAATTTCATCGACAAAATATCTGCCCGAAGTCCGCATAACTTTTGTAGCTTTAACCTTGCCGTCCTTGCCGATTGTCGCCGCTATCGAAACATAACCTTTATAGCCGAGCCCGCTGCCTTTTTCGGGATAAAATTCCGTGATTGTGACGGGCGGTTGTCCCATGAGTTGCTTTGTATTTTTTGGAGCAACGACAATTTCTTTGTCGGGATTTTCTTCGATTTGTTTTTTGGCTTCCTGTTCGTCCTTTATGACTTGCGGCGGCGGTTGCGGAGTCGGACGTTCGATAATTTTAATTTCGGGCGGCGGAGGCGGTTCCACTTCCTCGATAAAAACCGGTTCGGGTATGTTGAATTCCGGGACGAATAAATCTCTTGCGCTGAAAGTCGGCAATGTTTCCTGAACAATTTCTGTCGGAACTGCTTCCGCCTCGATAACAACGACATCTTCGGGCAATAAATCAACGTCAATCCATTCAAACTCCGCAACATCTTCGATTGTCGGTTCGGGCATGAGATGCGGCAGGACGTATGAAAATCCCAGTGCTGCCAAAAAATGAAAGGCTATCGACGCGAAAATTGTCGTCCGCCAATAAGTTGAATATCTCTCCATTTTTCATTCCCAATTTATTAGCTGTCAGCTTTTAGCTTTTAGGTTTTTTCATTCCTAATTCCTAATTCTTAATTCCTAATTGCTTTTCAGCTCCGTAGCGATTGATACACGATAAGCTCCCGATTTTTTCAGCAGGTCGAGTACAGCAACGATGCTTTCATACCGCGCAGATTTATCGCCGCGCAGGACAAAAATTGTATCTTTATCCTGCTCCAATGCCCTGTGAACTTTTTCGCCGAGCTCTTGATTAGGCACGGTGTCTTTATCAAAAAGAACGTCGCCGCTTTCCATTACGGTTATCGGAACAATATTCGGGCGCGTCTCCTGCTTGGCGGTCGTCGATTGCGGCAAACTCACGGGCAATGTATTCGTCTGCACCATGTAAATTGTGCTTATCATGAAAAACACCAACAGAAAAAGCATTATGTCAATCATCGGAATAATCATGACAAGTGGTTGAGTTTTTTCGCGAAAGTCACGGCGTCTCATAAAACAAAACCTTCCGTGTCATCAGATTTTTGTTGCGGCTCAATTTTTCCGCTGACGCCTGCAAGCACGATATTAACCGTCTTATCGAGCTTGGTTAAATTTTCGTCAAGCTTCTGTGCAAAATATGTGTGAACAATCAGCGCGAAAATCGAAACACAAAGCCCCGTTGCCGTCGCAATTAACGCTTCGCCGATGCCGCCCGTTATCGCCAGCGGTTGCCCCGCCTGTATGCTGAAAATATTAAATGATTCAATCATGCCGGAAATTGTTCCCAAAAGTCCGAGCAACGGAGCCAACGTCACGATCATTGAAAGATAATTTAAACGGGCACGGAGTCTCATTGCTTCTTCTTCGTAAGCAACATTCAACGCAAGTTCGACATTTTCGCCCGCAACTGCCGCCTTGACGCCCGCCGCCGCAACGAGACCGACGCAAGAATTTTCCTGACTGCAGAAACTTAAAATTTCTTCCGGTCGTCGTCTTGCAAACCAATCCTTAAGTGTGGACAAAAAATTTTCGTTCCCGTGCGAGGCGTAACTGTAAAATCTGAAACGCTCAATGCCGATTGCGGCAACTGCTATCGAACTGATTAAAAGCAAGTACATCACCGGTCCGCCTTTGGCGAAAAGTTCAACCACTTCCAAAATAAAATCTCTCCCGTTCAATGATAACTGATTTCATTGCGGCAGTATAACACATGCCTTTTTGAAAAACAATATCGGCTGAAAATTTTTATCAATGATTGAAGGGCAAAATTTTTCGGCGAAGAATTTCAACTTTTAAAAAGTTGACAAACAGCGGTCGCGCTTCTGCTTAAAAAAATTTCTGGAGTAATTCGCCGCGGTTGTACGCAACGCTGCGCATTGCTAGTTCAATAAATTTTTTTTCAATCAATAGCCGCGCTTGAATTGAAAGGATTTTGCATGAAGAAAATTTTACCGATAATAATTTTTTTGACGGCGATTTTAATTGCAGGTTGTAATTCGGAAAGTTACGGGCGCACGGAAATTTTGATGGGAACTGTCGTCACGCTGAAGGCGGAAGGAAAAAATTCTCAAGACGCCGTCGAAGAGAGTTTTACTCAAATCGCGGAGCTTGAGAAAAATATTTTGTCCGACGTGAAAAAAATTGAAGACGCGGCGGGCAACGGCGACTTCATAAAAATTTCTTCCGATGTTTATAAAATTTTGGAGACCGCGCAGGTTTTCTCCGCATTGACGGACGGAGCTTTTGACGTGACGATTGGCAAAGCGATTGAGTTGTGGGGCATCGACAACGAAAATCCCGGCGTCCCGACAGACGAAGAGCTTTCCGCCGTGAAAAATTTTGTCGGCTTCAAACATTTGCAACTGCAAAACGGGGCGGCGCGGCTCGACCTGCGCGGAGTCAAAATCAATTTGGGCGGCATTGCCAAAGGTTACGGCGTCGACCTTGCGAGAAAAATTTTCGCCGAGAAAAAAATTCAAAGCGGCTTAATCGACTTCGGCACGAGTACAATTTTCGCCGTCGGCAAGAAAAAAATAGGAATTAAAAATCCCCGCGCAGAAAATGAACTTGCCGCCGTCGGCGAAATTGAAAACTCCGCGCTGTCCACTTCGGGCGACTATGAAAAATTTTTTATCATCGACAATCGCCGCTATCATCACATAATCAATCCGAAAACCTGCGCGCCCGCCGCAACCGAAATTTTTTCCGTGAGCGTTGTTGTTGACGGCAGAGAAAAAAATTGCGGCATGCTCGCCGACATTTTGAGCACAACCGCTTTTATCATCGGCAGGGAACGCGCCGAAAAATTTTTAATCGAAAATAAAATCCCCGCAAAAATCATTTCATTAATTCAAGCCGAGCATTCGGGAAATTGAGTGTGGCAAAATAATCGTTCAAAGTTTCTGCGCGGCGAATCATTTCAACTTCCCCACTTTCTCTGATTAAAAGTTCCGCGCTCCGAAGCTTGCCGTTGTAATTGAATCCCATTGCGTGCCCGTGCGCGCCCGTATCGTGAATAATCACAACGTCGCCGACATCGATTTTTGGAAGGCGGCGGTCAATCGCAAATTTATCGTTGTTTTCGCAGAGTGAGCCCGTCACGTCGTAAATTTCATTGCAAGGCGCATTTTCCTTTCCCAAAATCGTAATGTGATGATAAGCGTCGTAAAGCGCGGGGCGCATCAAATCCGACATGCAAGAATCAAGTCCGACATAATTTTTGTAGGTATTTTTTTTATGCAAAACTGTCGAGACAAGCCAGCCCGCCGAGCCCGTCATTGCACGCCCGCTCTCCATTGCCAAACGAACATTGCCCAAGCCGTTCGGAACCAAAATTTCGCAGAAAAGTTCTCTGATGCCGTCGCCGACCATTTTTAAATCAACGGGCAATTCGTCGGGGCGATAGGGAATACCCAAGCCGCCGCCCAAATTTATGAATTCAAAAGTTATGCCGAGTTCGTTTTTAATCTTCGCGGCAAGTTCAAACATAATTCGCGCCGTGTAAATGAAAGTCGACGCCTTGCGTTCGTTGGAAGCAATCATTGTGTGCAAGCCGAAACGATTAATCCCTTTGTCGAGACAAATTTTGTAAGCCGCAAAAATTTGCTCGCGAGTCAAGCCGTATTTTGCCTCCGCCGGGCGTCCGATTATGTCGTTGCCGTCGTTCATGATGTCGGCAGGATTGTAGCGAAAAGAAATTATTTCGGGCAACCGCGCAGTTTTTTCCAGATAATCAATGTGCGTTATGTCGTCAAGATTTATAATCGCGCCGAGTTTCAAAGCCTTGCGGAATTCTTCGGCGGGCGTATCGTTTGAAGTCAAAATAATTTTTTCGCCCGTAATTCCTGCCGCCTCGCTGATAAAAAGTTCCGCAAGAGAACTGCAATCGGTACCGGCTCCGTCGCGCCCCATAATTTCCACAATGTAAGGATTCGGCGTCGCCTTTATCGCAAAATGTTCGCGGAAGTCGGGAGCCCAAGAAAAAGTCTCGCGCAATTTTCTGAAGTTCTCGCGGATTGTTTTCTCGTCGTATATGTGAAAAGGCGTCGGAAATTTTTTTATAACTTCACGGAGTTCGGCTTCTGCAAGTGGAAAGTTTTTTGGAGTTTGAAAAATCTCCGCGTGATTTTCGTTTATCATTGGAATCCCTCCGAATTTTTTTGTATACTTTGTGCAATGATTATAACAAAAATTTTTCACAAGGGAATAGAAATTTTTTGAGGTGAGGAACTTGACGACTTTAAAAATTTTAATCGAGAACACCAAGCCCGAAGATTCGCCGCTGACTTCGGAGCACGGCTTGAGTTTTTTTGTCGAGACGGAGCGGACAAAATTTATTTTCGACTGCGGACATACGGGCGCGGCTTTCGACAACGCAAAAATTTTGGGCGTCGATTTGTCGGAGATAAAATTTGCCGTGTTGAGTCATTCGCATTACGACCACGCGGGCGGCTTTAAAAAACTTTTGGACTTCGCGCCGATTGAAGAAGTTTATACGGGCGAAAATTTTTGGGCGGAGAAATTTTCTCGGACGGACGACGGCTTCAAGTATCGCGGTTGCGGCTTCGACAAAAATTTTTTGACTGCGCGGGGCATTGAACAAAAAATTTGCCGCGACGTTTTAAAGCTCGATGAAAATTCTTGGTTGGTCGGGAATTTCAAGCGACGTTACGATTTTGAAACCGTTCCGAAAAAATTTGTCAAGGGCGAAAAAAAATTGCCCGATGATTTTTCGGACGAAATAATTTTGGTTCTGCGCGAAGGCGACGGCTTGTCGATTGTGACGGCTTGCAGTCATGTCGGCATTTTGAATATCGTTGCCGACGTTCGCGAAAGATTTTCCCTGCCCGTTCATTCAGTTATCGGCGGCTTGCACTTGACGGGCGCGACGCAGGAAAGAATTCTTCGGACGATTGACGAGTTAAAAATTTTGGGCGTAAAAAAAATTCTCCCTTGTCATTGTTCGGGAGAAAATTTTATGAAGAATTTTAATGACAGACTTTCAACAGGTTCAGTTATCAAGATTGAGTAACTTCGGGATTTTTCGGGCGACGCCCTCTTCTTTTTTTCGGCGGATTAATTAATTCCTCGTCATTCGGCAGATTTTTTAAGAGATTTGCCATTTCCATAGCAGAAATTGCGGCGTCGAAACCTTTATTGCCCGATTTTGTTCCTGCACGTTCAATCGCCTGCTGAATATTTTCCGTCGTGACAATGCCGAAAATTGTCGGGACGCCGCTTTGAAGTCCGACCTGCGCAATGCCTTTTGAAACTTCGTTGCAAACGTAATCGTAATGCGTCGTTGCGCCGCGAATCACCGCGCCGAGACAAATTACCGCGTCGAAATTTTTACTCGACGCCATTTTTTTTGCCACGAGCGGAATTTCAAATGCGCCGGGCACCCAAGCCACAGAAATATTTTCTTCGGGCGTTTCGTGACGTTTGAGAGCGTCCAACGCGCCGTCCAAAAGTTTGCTCGTGATAAAATTGTTGAATCTCGCAACCACAATCGCGAATTTTAAATCTTTTCCGCTGATTTTTCCTTCAAAAACGTTCATTTTGTCTCCTCCTTGTCGAATACATGCCCCATTTTTACCTTTTTGACTGTCAAATACTTTTTATCGAACTTCGTCGCCGCAATTACTATAGGAATTCGTTCCGTTATTGTCAAGCCGTGTCCTTCGAGCCCTGCGCGTTTTGCGGGGTTATTCGTCAATAATTTTATCGTCGTCAAGCCCAAATCCGATAAAATTTGCGCTCCGATGCCGTAATCGCGTAAATCCGGCTGAAATCCCAGCAAAATATTCGCCTCGACGGTATCTTTTCCCGCATCTTGCAGTGCATACGCCCGAATTTTATTCGCCAAACCTATTCCGCGCCCTTCTTGCCGCATGTAAAGCAAAACTCCTTCGCCCGCCGCGTCAATTTTTCTAAGAGCCGTTGCGAGTTGATCTCCGCAATCGCAACGCAACGAGCCGAGCGCATCTCCCGTCAAACATTCCGAATGAACGCGAACCAAAACATTTTCTTTGCCCGCAACGTCGCCTTTGACAATCGCCAAATGACATTTCCCGTCAATCGTACTTTCGTAAGCTTTCAGCCGAAAATGCCCGTATTTGCTCGGAAAATCCACGTCCGCTATCATTTTTACAAATTTTTCCGTGTGTTTTCGATATTCTATCAGCGAACGTACCGTTATTATGTTCAAGCCGTGACGAATTGCAAACTTTTTCAGCTTTTCCGTGCGCATCATGTGCCCGTCGTCGTCCATTATCTCGCAACACAAGCCCGCAGGATAAAATCCAGCCAATCTTGCAAGATCCGTTGTCGTTTCCGTGTGACCTGCGCGGCGCAAAACTCCGCCTTCAACCGACCGTAACGGGAAAACATGCCCCGGTTTTCTGAAACTCGACGCCTTGGCATTGGGATTCAGCAACATTTTTATCGTGTGGCAACGTTCATAGGCGGAAATTCCCGTATCCGTGTCGTAAGCGTCAATCGAAACCGCAAATGCCGTCTCGTGATTGTCGGTATTGTTCGCAACCATTTGTTCAATTCCCAATTCGTCAAGCCTTTTGCCGTCAATCGGCGTGCAAATCAAGCCTTTTGCATACGTCGCCATAAAATTTATGTCGGCAGGCGTGCAAGTTTCCGCCGCTATTATCAAATCGCCTTCGTTTTCCCGATCCTCGTCGTCAATTACGACAATCATTTTTCCGCGCCGAATATCTTCTATCGCCTGCTCAACCGTCGCGAATTTTTCCATAAAAATCTCCCCTTTTCTTACAAAAATCCGTGTTCCGTCAAAAAATCTTCCGTTATCGGCGGCGAATTTTTAAATTTTATCAGTCGCTCAACGTATTTTGCCAAAATATCTGTCTCAATGTTCACGAGCGAGCCGATTTTTTTATCTTTGAAGTTCGTTACCTCCCGTGTATGCGGTATTATCGACACAGAAAAACTTTCAAAATCGGCTTCGACGACCGTTAAACTTATTCCGTCAAGCGAAACGGAGCCTTTTGCCGCAATTTGCCTCAATAAATTTTTTTCAGCCGAGATTTTTATTAAAAGTGCATTGCCTTCCGCCGTTATTTGTAAAATTTTCCCGACGCCGTCGATATGTCCGCTGACAATGTGCCCGCCGAATCGTTCTCCGCCTTTCAAAGCGCGCTCCAAATTTATTTTTCCGCCGATTTTTATTTCCGACAGCGAAGTTTTTCTGAACGTTTCGGGCATTACGTCCGCCGCAAAAAAATTTTCCCCGAATTCAACAACCGTTAAACAAATCCCGTTCGTGTTTATGCTGTCGCCGATTTTTATGTCCGATAAAATTTTTTCGCAAGAAATTTCGATTCGCCCGCCGTTTAAGCCCTTCAACCGCCCGATTTCCTCTATTATCCCCGTAAAAATTTCTGCCACCCCCGTAAAAAATTAAACCGCCTAAAACTTCAGGCGGGTAAATTCCATTATTCAAAACTTTTCCATCCGGACTTTTACCGTCGGTCTCGGAATTTCGCCGAGTCATGCTTTTCAGCTCGCGGACTGTCACCGCCGGTGGAGATTTTCACTCCGCCCCAAGTTTCACGCTTAAAATATCACTTTTGCCTTTCACTGTCAATTTTTTTTAGCCGCTCGCATACCTCAAAGTTCAGATTATAAAATTCCTCACGACCAAGCTTTTTCGATAAAAATTTCTCGTAATAAGCGTCTACGTTGCAGAAAATCGGTCGCTCCGAATAAATTTCGCAGAGATTATTTTTCAAATGTTTGCAGACGCCGTCTCCGCGATCCAATTCTGCCGATAAATCGGAAAATCTTATATTTTTACAGCACAAACCGCATTTATCGCATTCAAATTTCAAAAAGTATCAAGCCGCCCTTTCGCCGATAGCCCGTATCCCATAAAGTCAAGAAATTTATCCATTTTCCTATGCCATACGATACTGCTTTGACAAAAAATTTCCCGTCGCGCTCTTCATAACCGTTTAAAATGAACCAATGCCAAACATAATCTTGCAACGAAGGCACTTGATGATTCAAAATCAAACACGGAACAGGATAATTTTTGTCGATTTGCCCGCAAATTGTCTTCCAAGAGTCGGAAAAATCATTTTCGCCCGCCCAAGCCGTCATTTTTAACGATTTTATGCCTCTTTCGCTTAAAAATCGCCCGAATCCGTCCAAATATATCTCCAATTTGTCGACGCCCGACCAGCGCGGATACAAATACGGCTCCATTGTTTTTCCGAAGCGTAAATAATCTTCGCGAGTAATTTTTTCCAAATCAAAAGGGTAAAGTCCGCGCAGATTAAAATATTTTTCAAAGTAAATCGCGCAGTCGCAAGCCGTTATCGCCGCGCAACCGCCGACATGCATTCCAAAATCCGTGATTCGCGAATACCATTCCTGTTGCCCGCCATATGAATTGCCAATGTAAAAATGCGGCAGTTCTTTTTTTATTTCCAACAAAAATCCTCCTTAGGGGTTGTTGATAAATTTAAAGTCATAATGTGACGAGGAATTTTTTCGCATGACGAGGCGTAAGCGCGACGGCGTACTTAGGTACGTCTAGCGCGTAACAACGAAGTCAGGCGGAAAAATAACCGTCACCTGCTAAGTTTATCAACAAACTTTAACATAACCGCTCAGTAAAATATCTTCACCGATTTTTTCTGCCGTGAAATTTTTTAACTCAACCGCGTCCGATAATTTTTCAAAGCCCGCGCCTTCAACAGCTGTTAAAGATTTTTCGCCGCCTATGATTTTCGGCGCGATAAATCCATAAATTTTATCGACTAAGCCCGATTCAAGCATTGAAAAATGAATTTTCCCGCCGCCTTCGACCAAAATTGAGGTTATTTCCATTTCGGCGAGCTTTTTCATCAAAATTTTCAAATCCACGCGCTCTTTTCCCGCAAAAATTATCTCCACACCGAGATTTTTTAACGAAGAAATTTTTTCACTCGGAGCATTTTCCGTAACCGCGATTATCGTCCGCGCAGATTTATCAGTCACAACTTTTGAATCAATCGGCGTTCGCGCTTTGCTGTCAACGATTATTCTGACGGGATTTTTTCCTTCGACAAGGCGCGTCGTCAAGCTCGGATTATCTGCCAAAATCGTTCCGATACCGACCAAAATTGCGTCGTTGATGTCGCGCAGGCGATGAACAAATTTTCTCGACTCAAAACACGAAATCCATTGCGATTCTCCGCTGAAAGTTGCAATTTTCCCGTCTAAACTGCTTGCAAACTTCATTGTCACGAACGGAAGCCCCGTCGTCACCCATTTTATAAAAACTTCGTTTAATTTTCGCGCCTCCGCCGCCAAAATCCCGACTTCTACTTCAATTCCCGCCGCTTTTAACATTTCAAAGCCGCGTCCCGCAACTTTCGGATTCGGATCTTCCATTGCCGCGACAACTTTTTTTATTCCCGATTCGATAATTTTTTTCGCGCAGGGCGGCGTTCGTCCGAAATGCGAACACGGCTCCAAATTTACGTACAAAGTTGCGTTTTTGGCGAGTTCTCCCGCCATATTCAGCGCGTGAACTTCCGCGTGCGGCGTCCCGGCTTGTCTGTGCCAACCTTCCGCAATAATTTTTCCGTCCTTGACGACGACCGCGCCGACCAAAGGATTCGGAGAAGTCCTTCCCAGCGCATTTTCTGCAATTCTCAACGCTTCCCGCATAAAAATTTCGTCATTCAATGCATTTCAGCCCCATTTTCAATCTAATTCTATCCTTTCGGAGATATTTTCTGCGTTTTCAAGCTCATCCTCGCTCCGCGCAATTTTATATTCAATGATGTTCGATTTTACGGCACGAACATAAACCGTCGCGTCTTCGTCGGGCGCGTCAATGTTGATTGTGATTCTTTTCGCCTTTTGAATATTCATTTGATCCGAAATCGCTTCGGGCAAATTCGCATAAAAAATGTCGAAACTGTCGCCCGCGTCGATAAAAGGATGCCATACGCCGAATTTCGTATTTCGGTCGATAACGGTTTTGAATTTGTGTTTTTTGTTCCTGCCGACGTAAAAACCGAACGGAGTTTTGGAAATATCGGGCGAAATATGCTTGGTTTTGACTAATCCGCCCGCCCTGCCGAGCAAAAGTCCGAAGGCAACGCCCGTTTTGCCCGTCGGAGCGGTTAAATCGTCGCGATTAACTTCAATTCCGAGAGATTTTTGGAGTTCATGTGCCTCTTCTGTGCCGAGCGCGGGATAAATTTTAAATTTCGCCGCGTTATAATCGTTAAATCCAAATAAATTTTCAACGGGAGATTTTTCGCCCTCGCGGTTGACGGGAACTTTTTTAACCGCCTCGCTTAAAACTATTTGATCGTCGGAATTGTCCATATCGCCCAGCCAAACTTCCAAACCGTTATAATCTCGCCGATAAATACCGCCTTTCTGCATGAAATAATCGTTTTTCAACTCGTAACCGCCTTTTAATCTGCCGTTCGCAAAAGGATTTTCATCGTCTTTAAGGCTAGTATCTTCGGCGGGCGAAATAAATTCGTTGAAAAGTTCGTTGACGAGCCGAGATTTTGAAGAATTTCCCGCCAGAAAAATAGAAATTTCCTCAATTTCATTCAGCGACTTGATTTTTCGCAGAGAATTTTTCCCCGACTTCTCAAAAGCTTCTTTCATTGAGATAAAAAAGTTGTTTATGCCTTCCTTAATTCGTTCGCGAAGAATTTTTTCCGAGTCAATGTCGATTTTCAAGCCGAAATTCTCCAAAATCTGCCCGTCGTCGCGAAAAAGATTAACGGAAATATTTTTATCGGCTAAAATTTTTTTTGCGGCGTCGGAGTCGGGATTTTCCCAAATCGGGCGAATTTTTTCAATCAGCGCGTGCATGTTTGCATGAGCTTCTTGCGAATCTTTTATCAGAGCTTCGGAGCCCGCAAAACTTTTTTTGTCCGCCGCCCATGTGAAAGGAATTTTTCCGCCGTCAACGATTAATTTGCTTTGATTCGCCTTGAAAATCTCAAACGCAAGGAGTTTCAAAAGATTTTCGCCGCCCAAAGTCCTGTCGCCGTTTTCGCCGAAATGTACAAGCAAATAATCATAACGGTCGCTTGAAGATTCGCGGAAAAAGCCGAAGTCAAAATCCGTCGTGCCGCCGCCGAAGTCGAAAACCGCATAATAATTTTCTTCCTCATCTTTCGGATCAAAACCGTATTCCTGTAAAGCCGTTATCGCATAAGCCGCCGCCTCGCTCGTGCCTTCGCGAACAGAAAATTTTTTCATCAGCAATTCGTTGGATAAAAGCGCGGTCGGAAGTGATTTTCTGAGCCCGCGCTCGAAAGATTGACGCATTTTTTCCCGAACGTCGCGTTCATAAGTCACGGGGAACGACAAAATGTAATTCAAGAAAATATGTTTCTCCTGTTGCATGTTGTTTATAAAAAGTCCGAGATAATAAGCGTAAATTTCCAGCGGATTTATTTCATCTTCGGCTAAATCGGCGAACGGCGCAAGTTGTGTGATAAATTTTTTCTCATCTCGGAGCATAAATTGAGTTTTTGAGCCGCACCAAAGCTTTAAATCGGTCAAAAACGAATAAAATTTCTCGGAACCGCCGTTAATCATGTTTTCAAAAGCCTCGTGAGAAACTTTTACGTCGCTCCATTTCGTGTTCGGGCGTCCTTCGCGCCAATAATACGCCGTCAAAAAATTTTCAATGTCAATGAACTGAATGACGGTAGGATTTTCGTAATTTTCGGCTGAAAAACCGCCGCGAAAAGAACCGCTCCCGACTTGCAACGGCAAAATTTGCGAGTGTTCGTTTTCATAGACGACAACCGTGCGGCTCGTGCCAAAATCTATGGCGACAATGCCCGTCGAAACGTCGTCTGCAGGGTCGCGAGCCACAAAATTTTCTCCGAGTGGAATTTCCTTGCCGCCGTCTTTATCGAAGTCCCATAAATCCCAATGCCCGCGATTCGGATCGAATAAAATATTTTCGTCATAAGGATCCATGTCGGCGCGGACGCTGTCGCAATTCAGAAGAGAATTTTTCAGTTGCGCAACGAAATTTTCCTCGTCGGATTTAAAATCTTCGTCGGAAATTTTTACGCTGTCAATAATTTTAGTCACAGAATCAGCTCCCGAAATTTTTTTAGATTATAACACACAAAAAAACCCGCCGCTTCATTTAGTGACGAGTTTTTTTATCGGAAAAAATTTTTGCAAGAAATTATTTGCTGATGGTTTGATTCAAGGCGTCGATTGAAGTTTGCAAGCCCGCCTCAACGCTCATCGTCAAATCTTCCATTTCAAGAGAAACATAGCCGTTATAGCCCATCATGCGGCAGACGGAGAAAAATTCTTTCCACCATTGCAAATCGCGCCCGCAACCGACCGCAACATAGTTCCAAGTGCGCTCTGAAGACTTATCAACGGGCAAATTCTCCAAAAGTCCGTCAACGTCAGCTTTGTAACGTTCAATGCGGGCGTCTTTGCCGTGTATGTAGAAAATTTTCTCTCCGAGAGCACGAGCGGCGGCAATCGGTTCCGCGCCTTGAATCATTAAATGCGACGGGTCTAAATTCATGCCAATCATCTTGCCAAAGTCATTTCCGACGACTTCAACGAGTTTATTTAAGCTGCGGACGTTGTAAACGAGTTGGCAAGGGAATTCTTCAATGGCGATTTTCTCAACGCCGTTATCTTTGCAGAATTGCGCGTATTCAGTCCACCATTTCGCGGCGACTTCCCATTGATATTTAACAGCCTCGACCATATAGTTTACGCCGTCAAATTCGGGCCAAGAAATTGTCGAAGTTATCCAATTCGGAGTAACGTCGCCTTTTTTGGCTTCCGGCAAGCCCGACATGGTTACAATAGTTTTGACGCCGAGTTTTCCCGCTAAAATTGCGGTGTCGTGAATGGTTTTGCTGTGAGCCTTGCCCATTGCGTTATTAACGAGCGGATTTCCGGAACAATTCAGCGCGGAAATTGCAATTTCGCGTTTATCGAGTTCGTCTTTGAACTTTTGGAGTTTTTCGGGGCTGTTAATCAGTTCTTCAGCGTCGGGCACAAAAAATTTTCCGCCCCAACCTCCGCTCGTGATTTCGACCGCGTTGATGCCGTAAGCTTTGACTTTGTCGAGCATGTCACCGAACGGAATTTTACCGAAAACGTCACTGCAGATTGAAAGTTTCATATAAAATCCTCCTTAAAGTGTTTTCGCGCCGCTTCGGAAGTAATGTTCAATCTCCTCAAGCGATTTTCCTTTAGTTTCGGGCACGCAGGTGTGCACAAAGATAAACGCTATCATCAAAGTGAAGACGAATACGAAGAACGCCGCGCTGAGTCCGTATTGATCGAGGACAACGGGGAACATCGAGCCGACAAGTGCGTCAAAAATCCACAACATGAAGATACAAATGCCCATTCCGAGTCCGCGAAGCTGTAACGGGAAAATTTCTGCGATTATCAGCCAGAGGCACGGTCCGATACACGATTGCATAAACCAAAGGAAAACAATCGTCATTGATAAAACGATATACGGCAAACTCGGCGAGCCTTCCAAGTTCATTGCCGCCAATGCGATTATTAAAAGACTGCACATTGTGCCTAAAATGCCCGCTTTAAACATTGTTACGCGCCCGATTTTGCCTAAAAGCCAAATTCCGAAGAAAGTCGCGATAACTGACGTTAAACCGTTCGCAACGTTCGCGATAATTGCTATTTGCCGTCCAAAACCCGCTTCAGTTAAAATTTGCGTGCCGTAAAACATAATTGTGTTGACGCCGGTAAATCTCGTGGCTACTGCGACACCAATTCCGATAAATAATATCCTGCGAACCCAAGGAGTCATCAAATCTCCCCAGCCAAATTGCTTAATCGACGCCTCACTCGCGATTGATTCTTTAATTTCTTGTAATTCTTTGCTCGCCGCCGAATCTGAGCCGCGTAATTTCTTTAAAGTCTCAAGTGCGTTGTCAAAATTTCCTTTTAAAGCCATCCAACGCGGTGATTCGGGCATTTTCATCATTCCAAAGAACAAAAGCACTGCCGGTATAGCCGCGATTGACAACATATAACGCCAAACGATATTTCCGACGCCCTCTAAAGTCACGCTTAACACCGCATTACATAAATAAGCTAAAAATTGCCCGCTGACTATCATCAATTCGTTTTGTGTGACCATGCGCCCGCGTCTGTCTGCAGGTGAAACTTCTGCCAAATAAACCGGAACTGTTACTGACGCGCCGCCGACTGCCAATCCAAGTAAAAATCTGCACGGAATCATTACGTTTACGCTGGGGGCCAACGTGCAACCCATTGCCGCGCAGAAAAATATCACTGCCAATATTAAAATCATCTTGCGACGCCCCATAGCGTCTGCAATTCGCCCGCCTGTCACCGAACCTATCGCCGCGCCGACTAAAAGCGCACTTACAACGAATCCTTCCAGTTGCGGAGTCAAATTTAATTGGTCAGGAGCCGCCATAAAAGGTAATGCGCCGTTTACAACGCCCGTATCGTAGCCGAACAGCAATCCGCCGAATGTCGCGGTAATCATAACCGTTTTTACAAAACTTTTTGCCTCCGGACTAATATTTTCAGCCATTTTAATTCCTCCCTCTAATCCAACGAATAAATTTTGTCGCGGCGTCGCTGATAAGTGGCAGAAATATTTTTCCAACCACTTATCGCAACGCTTTGACCCTAATCAAACGGATAAATTTTTTTCCGCGTCTAATCTGCGCGGATTTTTTTTATTTATAAAATTCAGGCGTGGGAGGAATTTCCACAGCGACTTTTTGCTGAATATCGCGTGCTTTCGAGGCGGCGGCGGCTGTAATTTGCCCTGCATAGCCGTCCCAAGCCGTCGGACCTTCCAATTTTCCGGCTTTTACGCTGTTTATCCATTCTTGGAACTCATCGTTATAGGCTTGGATAAAGCGGTCGCTCCAATCTTTGCAAATCGGATAAACTCGCGACGCATTTGTACGAATCATAGCGTTTGAAGGCTCCGGCAAAGAAATTATTCCGTCTTCGCAACAAACTTCGCACTTAATATCGTAGCCGTAGCCCGCGCAAACGAATGCCTCAACGTCAATAAGCACGCCCGATTTCGTCCACAGGCGCATAATCTGCGGGTCTTGAAGCCTTTCGTGCGCGTGACGAGTTTTTTTCGGGAAAACGACTTCAGCCGCAACATAATCCTCGCCCAAAAGCCAGCGCAACACGTCAATTTCATGAATCATCGAATTTTCCACAGCCATAGGCGTATCATAACTTTCGGGTACCGTCGGGTTGCGGTGTGCACAGTGGAGCATCAGCGGCTCGCCGAATGTTTTTTCCGAAATATATTTTTTCAACTGCCTGTAGCCGTAATCATAACGGCGCATAAATCCGACTTGCACGAGCTTTTTGCCGCCCGCAATTTCCATATCGACAATCTCTTTGCAGACGGAGGCTTCGGGAGCCAGCGGTTTTTCGCAGAAAACGAATTTTCCTGCAACAATCGCCGCCTTGACGTATTGCGCGTGATAAGCGTCGGCAGTTGTCACGATAACGGCGTCAATTTCTTTGTCGTTGATGAGTTCTTCGCCGCTTGCAAAGAATTTGCAACCGTATTTTTCCGCAACGCGCTTTCCTGCCTCCGCGAAGGCGTCCGAGACCGCGATAACCTTCGCGCCCTGCAAAACATTGTTGATTCGCTCAATATGCGTGCGCCCTATCGCGCCTGTACCGATTAAACCGAGTTTCAAATCTGCCATGATAACTTCCTCCTCAAAAAAATTTTTTTATCATGTGCAGATTGTACCGATTTTCCCGCGCAGGCGTTATTGTTATCGTGCAACCTTTTAAACGCCGCGCCGCAATTTTGAAAATATTTTTTGTACAATCGCGCAATCATTTTCTGCGTCTCCTGTCGGAAAAATGTTTCCGATATTCTTTCGGCGTCACGCCAACATACTTTTTAAACATTTTGAAGAAATGCGCGTTGTCGTTGAAGCCCAAGTCGTCTCCTATATCTTGAATTGCCGAAGAAGTTTCGACCAAAAGGCTCTGCGCTTGCCCGATTCGGCGTTGCATCATGTATTGCATTGGCGATAAGCCCGTTTCCTTTTTGAACATGTGCGAGAGATTTGATTTGCTGATAAAAAATTCCGCGCTGATTAAATCCAACGTCAGCGGCTCCGAAAAATGTTCGTTTATGAAATCCAAAATTTTGTAAACCAGTCTCTCCCGCTTTTTCCGCGCAGGATTCGGATTAGCAATTCGTTCAATCAACATTCTTTGCAATAAAAAATAAATTCCCAACGCAAAATGGCGGCAAACTTCCGAGTAGCCGCTCTTTTTATGAAACATTTGATAAATCGTCGGCAAAAGTTCTCCGAAAGGATTTTCCTTGCCGAGAGAAATAATCGGACGCTCGTCTTCTTCCAAATCCAACTTCGCGCCGCTCAAAACCAAGCAATAAGTTTGAATGTGATGTTCTTGAAAAGGATCTTCGCCGTGCGGAACATTCGCATTGCAAATTATGAAGTCGCCCGCCGTCACAGCGTATTCATAATTTCCGACAAGATACCTGCCATTCTCGGAAGCAATGTACAAAAGCTCCAAAACTCCTTCGTGACGGTGAATCATATGCGGATGCTTGAAACTGTATTCCTTATCGACGAAAAAAATATCCGTGAGTTGAATTTTCTCCACAGTTCACACCTCCCGAAAACATTTTAAACAATCTGCGCGGGCGGCGTTATGATTTTTCGATTAAAATTCTCGGTTCGCAAAAGAAATTTCGGACGGCGAATTGTAAAATCTTGCAAAAAAAAAACGTCACTCCGTCGAGTGACAATTTTTATCGGAAAAAATTTTTAATCGTTGAAGTCGGATCCGCGCAGATTGAAACCGTGATCGAGAGGACCGCTTCCCTTGCCGAGATTTAAGACCGTCGACAATGCGCCCGTCAAATAATTCTTTGCCCGCCCGACAGAATTTTTTAAATCGTAACCTTTGGCAAGATTCGCGGCAACGGCGGAACTCAATGTGCAACCCGTGCCGTGAGTGTTTTGAGTATCGACACGCCGCCCGTAAAACCAATGCCCCGCGCCGTCGAAAAGATAATCATTGGCGTTGTTAAAGCCGTGCCCGCCCTTCGCCAAAACCGTGCAACCGTATTCGCCAAAAATTTTCTGCGCGGCAAGTTCCATCTCATGCGGCGAAGAAATTTTTCCGGCGGAAATTTTTTCAAGTTCAGGCAGATTCGGCGTGATGATCTTTGCAAGCGGAAAAAGTTTTTCCTTGAGAGTTTTAACGGCGTCTTCGTCAATCAATTTCGCGCCCGAAGTCGCAACCATCACGGGATCAACCACAACATTTTTCGCGCCGTAAATTTTTAACTTCTCGGCGATAACTTCAATCAGTGCGGCGGAAGAAACCATTCCGATTTTAACCGCGTCGGGAAAAATATCTTCAAATATCGCGTCGAGTTGCTCCGATAAAAATTTTGGCGAAGAATTCATAACCGAACGCACGCCGCAAGTATTCTGCGCCGTCAAAGCGGTTATCGCGCTCATGCCGTAAACGCCGTTTGCCAAAAAAGTTTTTAAATCGGCTTGAATGCCCGCGCCGCCCGAAGAATCCGAGCCCGCGATTGTCAATGCAGTTTTCATTTACAAAGTCTCCAAGAGTTCCAAAATTTTTTCCGTACAATTTTCGCGGGCAAAATTTAAAAATTCTCCGCTCCGCCGAATTTTTACTTCGACATTGCCGCTCTCCAAAGTTTTAGGGCTAATCGTCACGCGCAAAGGATAACCGATTAAATCACAATCTTTGAACTTGACGCCCGCCCGTTCTTTTCTGTCGTCAAGCAAAACGTCAACGCCCGCCGCCGCAAGTTCATTATAAATTTCTTCGGCGAAAGTAAGTTGCTTATCGTCTTTTGCATTGACGGGCACAACGACAACTTCAAACGGCGCGATATTTTTATTCCAAATAATTCCGTCCTTATCGTTATTCTGTTCAATCGCCGCTGCCATTGTCCGCCCGACGCCGATTCCGTAGCAACCCATCTCGAAAAATTTTTCTCTGCCGTCTTCGTCAAGGAAAGTTGCGTGAAGGGCTTCGGAATATTTTTTTCCGAGAGTGAAAACCTGCCCGACTTCAATTCCGCGAGTCATTTTTAATTTTTCGCCGCAATGCGGACAAGGATCTCCCTCTTGAACCATGCGAATATCTTTGACGATAATTTTTTCCGCGTCGAAGTCTCTTTTTGGCGTGACGTGGATAAAATGCGTGTCAACTTCATTCGCGCCGGCGACCGCGTTATACATTTCCATAACCGTTTGGTCGACAACGATAATCGCCTTGTCGTTTAATCCAATCGGGCTCATGAAACCTGCGCAGCCGCCCGCCGCCGTGATTAATTTTTCGTCCGCCATGTAAAGATGATTCGCGCCTTCGACAGAATTTATAACTTTTATTTCGTTGACTTCATGATCGCCGCGCACAAATGCCAAAATCAATCGCTCGGCGTCGTCCATGAACGCCACAGCCTTAATCGTCTTCTCAATCGGCACGTTCAAAAAATTTTTTACAAGTTCAATCGTATGACAATCGGGAGTTTTAACTTTTTCAAGCGGCAAAAGTTCTTCAGACTCCGCGCAGATTTTTTTCAACTCGGCTTTTTCGTCTGACGCGGCAAAATTGCAATTTTCACAGTAAGCAATGGAACTTTCGCCGCTCGGAGCCAAAACCGTAAACTCGTGAGAGTGTCCGCCGCCGATTGCTCCGTTATCCGCCTCGACTGCGCGGAATTTCAAACCGCAACGACTAAAAATTTTTTCGTAAGCGTCATACATTTTTTCGTAAGAAATATTCATGCCGTCAACGTCTCTGTCGAAAGAGTACAAATCCTTCATAATAAATTCGCGGCTGCGCATCAAACCAAAACGCGGACGAATTTCATCGCGATATTTATTTTGGATTTGATAAAGCAGGAGCGGCAGTTGTTTATAAGAACGAACTTCATCGCGAATCAAAGTCGTAATCATTTCTTCGTGCGTCGGACCGAGTGAAAATTCTCTGCCGTGACGATCTTTAAGGCGCATCATTTCCGGACCGTAGACATCCCAACGCCCCGATTCTTTCCAAAGTTCGGCGGGTTGCATTATCGGCATCATAATTTCCTGTCCGCCTTTGGCGTCCATTTCTTCGCGAATAATCTTCATGATTTTTTTGATTGTGCGCCAGCCGAGCGGCAGATAAGAATAAATGCCGCCCGCCGCCTTGCGAATGAAACCTGCGCGGAACATTAATTTATGGCTGACAAGTTCTGCTTCTGCGGGAGACTCGCGGAGAGTCGGCGCGTAAAGTTGTGTTGCTCTCATTAAAAATTTCACCTCTGAAAAATTTTCAGCCATTATAACAGGTTAAGATCATAAGATCAAAAGATGGAAAGATCATAAGTAAAAAAACTTTCAATCTTTCCATCTCTCTATCTTACAATCTTAAATTTGCTCGTTTGCTTGCCAAAATATTTTCCACAGCCTCGAAAACCAAATTTTTATCAAGTTCGTCAAGCTTAAGGCGGGCGGCTTTGAAGGCGGCGTTCAACATGGCGTTTGAAATGTCGGAGCCGCTTATCCCGTCGAATTTTTTTGCCAACTCGTCGAAATCAAGATTGTTTGGAACTTCGGGCGGCGTGTACATGCGCCAAAGTTTTTTTCGGCAATCTTCATCGGGCAAAGTAAATTTTATGTGGACAGAAATTCTGCGCATGAACGCGGGATCAAAGTTCTCGATAAAATTCGTTGCGAAGATAATAAAATCTTGGTATTCGTTCATAAGCATCAACATAACCGAGCGCGTCTGATTTACGCTGACATCAACCGCTTGCGTCATATTCGTTACGCGCTTGCTTAAAATCGCGTCAGCCTCGTCGAAAAATAAAATGCTGTCGGATTTTTTTGCGGCGTCGAATGCCTTGCGAATATTTTTCGGAGTTTCACCGACGAATTTTGATTCAATGTCCGCGTAGTTCACGATTAAAATTTTTTTGCCGAGCTCGCGGGCAATGGCGTGCGCCGCCATAGTTTTTCCCGTGCCCGGCGCGCCGTAAAGATTTACTCCGATTCGCCGCGAAAATTTATGAGTTCTTTTGAATCCCCACAGTTCAAAAACTCTGTGTGAATTGTCGGCGTAAGTTGCTATGTCCAAAATCTGCGCTTTGACTTCGGCGGGCAAAATTATTTCGTCCAAAGAAAATTTCGGTTCTTCGGGAATGAAAACTTCTTCGACGGGCTGAATTTTTTCTTGCTTGGGCTCGTCGCCAACTCGTTTTGGATTAATCGGCATAATCTTTCCCTCCAAGATTTTTTTGTTGAAATGTTATCACAGTGACTTTCTTTCTTGCAAGAAAAAAAGTTCCGCCTTTCGACGAAACCAAATTTCTTTGCGTTATGAAATTTACGGTGCAGTGATTTCATAAACAAGCTCGCGTTTCTCCCGCAATTCATTAGGGTTTGTTGGTAAATTAAAAGTGAACAGCTGTCGAGGCAAGCAAAACAAAATTGAGAAAACAGACAGCTGATTTGTCGAAACGAGCAACGATATGGCGAAAATTCTTAAGCGACGGGCGTCCTTCTTGGACTTCTCGAACAGAAATTTTATCTTGTTCCGTTGCGTATCCGTTAAATCTTTTTGGTAAAATGAATTTGACATAAGCATTTCCTCTTCTTTCAAAATCATTTTATCAAGGAATTGCTTGTGTTTTTCTTTTACTTGAGTTTACCAACAGCCCCAGGTTCCTAATTCCTAATAAAAAAAGCGGCGCGGAAGTTTAAGACTTTCGCACCGTTTTTAATTTTTGCAATGTGTTAGAGCGAGTTGGTAAACTTGAAACTATCGTGTGATGAGGAATTTTTTCGGCTGACAAGGCGCAAGCGCGACGGCGTAGTTCGCTACGTCTAGCGCACGGCAACGAAGTCAGACGGAAAAATAACCGTCACTGTCAGAGTTTGCCAACAAACTCTAATTCGTCAAGTCACTCATACGTTCGAGCGGTGTGCTCAAATCCATGTGCCCGGAAAGAGTTTCAATCTCCTGCCCGTCAACCAAAAATTTAACGCGCTTGACTTCAGGAAAATTCGTCAGAGTATCGACAACCGAGCCGATTAAAAATTCTTCGCCCGTCGAACCGCCGACAAAATTTTTCAAAAAGCTTCCGTCAAAATCGACAATCGCCAAATTATTTTCGACGGTCACGCTTCTTATCGCCGCATTTTTCGGGAAAATTTTCGTCAAATTTTCTTCGACGGGTTCTTCAAGCAAAGTTTCGACGGCGGCGGTGTATTTGTCTGTCGAATCGTCAATTACAATCTCTCGCTCGACTTCAACGAGTTTCATTCCCGAATCATCGGGATAATAAACTCGGACGTTCAACGATTCTTTTTTCGGCTTTTCAATCTTTTGCGGTTTTTCTTCGAACGGCGGAGCAGGTTTTTCGGATTCGGGTGAAGGCTTGGACTGTTCGGGTTTGACTTCAGGTTTTATTTCGAGTTTTTCTTCGGGTTGAGAAATTTTTGCGGGCTTATCGGGCGGCGTTGCGGGCGGCGCGTCACCCGAAGGTTTTTCACAGCCCGCCGTAAACAGAAGTAGCGCGAGCATTGCCGGAACTAAAATTTTCTTCACGATTAATCATTTCCTCCTTGATTGAAGTAACGGTTGACGGCGTTGGTAATTGCCTGCGCAAGTTTCTGTTGATAGTCGTTGCTTGCCAATAATTTTTCTTCGCGAGGGTTTGTGATAAAGCCCAGTTCGATAAGCGAGGCGGGGCAATTTGAGTGAGTCATTACATAAAATCTTGCCGCCTTGACGCCGCGATTGTTGAGCCCGCCGAGCTTTGCAAGTTCTTCGTTGAGAAGTTTTGCAAGGCGCGAGCCCTTAACAGCGGTCGGCGCATGATAAGTTTCCATGCCGTTGGCAGTTCCGTTTGAAAAGGCGTTGCAGTGGACGCTGATAAAAAGATCGGCATTGGGCGGAGCTTTATTGACTCGCGCTTGGAGTTCGGTTGTGTCGGGGACGCCCGGCGCGGCAACGTCAACATCTCTTGTACGAGTCATTATAACTTCATAACCGTTGGCGGTCAAAAGTTTTTCTGCTTTGAGAGAAACAGCCAATGCAACAGATTTTTCCGTGACGCCCGTCGGACCTATCGCGCCCGCGTCAGAGCCGCCGTGCCCCGGGTCGAGGACGATAATTTTTTGATAATTGTTGTTTGTATCTTTCCAAGTCCAATCGTCGTCGGGCATGAAAAATTTTTTCACGTCAAGGACAATGCGGGCTGATTTTTTTTCAGAGCGCGTTGCGGGTTCAAGCGAAACTTTTACGTCGCCTTCAATCGGAGTTTTAAGCTGAATTTGGATGCTCGTATGCTTTGGTTGAGTTTCATTGGCGATAATTTTTTCTACAAAATCTCTCGCGCCCGAATCAATTTGTGTGCCCGAAACTCGGCTGATTCTTCCCGGCAAAGTGTTATGAAGTTCGACGCGCAGAATCCCCGCCGTTAATTCCGTCGAAACATTTTCAAAGTCGAGTTTTCCGCCGTCGTAGGAAATTTCAATGCGCAAAGTTTCGTTGTCCGATTCAAAGGCGTTTATCCCCGTGAGTTCAACGGGTTTTGCCGAAGCCGTCCCCGCGATTGTCAAAGCGATTAACAAAGTGAAACATGTTAAAATTTTTTTCAGCAAAATCATTCCTCATTCCCGATTCCCAATAACTTTTTTGCCTCGTCAAATGCCGCTTGAGTTTTTTCCTGTTCGCGAGAAATTTTTATCGTGAGATATTCGCCTTCGCCCGCGTCTTCGGGTAAAAAATCTGCGGGCAGAGCAAATTCTCTAAACTCGTCTTCATCATCTTCAACAAGGAAAATTGCGGTCGCCGAGTCGTCTTCAAGTTCCTCAATCCTGTCGAGATACACGGTTATTTCTGTTGAGTCTTTCGTTTGTGTTCCATCCATTTATCTACCCAATCCTCCTTTTCTTCAGGCGCAACGGAAAAATTTTTCCCGTCGCTCGTTATCGTGATTGTACCGTTAAAGCGCGTGCAGAAAATATTTTTTTTCTCGACGCCCGCCGCCAAATAATTTTCCAGAACTTTAAGTCGCGGAGCCCCCATAGCGACATCATCTTTTTCTGCATTTGACGCGCTGATTAAAACGCAACTCGGATTAATCGCCGAGACAAATTTTTTCGTCGAAGAAGTCATCAGTCCGTGATGTCCCGCTTTAAGCACGTCGCATTTTAAATCCTTCGTGTCATAACTTTCTAAGATTTTTGCTTCGGATTCTTTTTCGCAATCGCCCGTAAACATCATGGAAAAATTTTTGTAAGTGAGTTTTGCGACAAGGCTTCCGTTGTTTATGTTGTGTTCCTTATCGTTTTTGTCAAGCGGCTTGCTGTTCACATATTCGACAAAATCTTTTGTCGGGAAAAGAACTTTGAATTTGACGCCGCCGCCGAAATCCAAAGTGTCGCCCGCCTTCAAACTTTTGCGCTCAATCTTTTTTTCATTGACGGTCTCCATCAAACTTTTGTAAGAAGGCGAAGTATAAACAACGCCGTTGTCGTAGACTTTGGCGACGGAAATTTTTTCCAGATAAGGATATTTCGTAAGTTGTTCTTGAGTCGGATTGATTAACATTCTCGCGCCGCCTATATGATCTGCGTGCGAATGAGTTAAAATCAATTTGTCAATTTTCGTGACGGATAATTTTTCCAGCTCGCGAACAAGCAACCCATGATTTTTAAATCTGGCAGTGTCGACTAAAATTGTTTGCTTGCCCGTTTGAATCAAAAGGGAGTCGCCCTGTCCGATATTGAGCATGGAAATTTTCAAATTGCCTTCGGAGTCCTGCGCGGCTTCAACGTGAGTTTCGTCCTCAACTTTTCCCTGCGTGACGCAACCGCCGAAAATAAATGTCACAAGCAGGAGCATCGTTAAAAAAATTTTTTTCAACAAACGAATTCCCCATTTCCGATTTCAAATTTCGGCGGAGGGCAGAAAATTATTTTTTTCTCTCCTTCTTCTTTTGCACTATCCATTTGTCCAACCAATCCCCCTTTTTTTCGGACGTGACGGAAAATTTTTGTCCGTCGCTGTTTATCGTGATTGTGCCGTTCCAACGCGTGCAGAAAATATTTTTCTTGTCAATGCCCTGCGCCAAATAAATTTCAAGCGGCTCAAGGTGCGGATGCCCGTAAGTGTTTCGACGCTCCTCATCGGGACCTGCGCTGATTAAAACGACGCTCGGATTGACTGCCGCGACAAAATCTTTCGTTGACGCCGTGTAACTGCCGTGATGCCCGCTCTTCAACACGTCGCATTTTAAAGCTTTAACCTTATTGTTTGCTAAAATTTCCGCCTCGACTTGTTTTTCCGCGTCGCCGGTGAACATCATGGAAAATTTTTTGTAAGTCAATTTGCCGACGACGGATTCATTATTCGGATCGGATTTTTGTCCGCCGTTGACGGCATCGACAAGTTGAGTTGTCGGGAAAAGCACGGTGAACTTCACACTGCCGCCGAAATCCAAAGTGTCTCCGACTTTCAAACTTTTGTGGACAATTCCTTTTGTCTCAACCGCCTTCATGTAACTTTTGTAAAGCGGCGAAGTTGAGGCAATGCCGTTGTCGTAAACTTCGGCGACAGAAATTTTTTCCAGATAAGGATTTGCGGAAATTTCCTTTTTGCTCGCGTTGATTAAAACTTTCGCGCTGCCTATGTGGTCGGCGTGAGGATGACTCAAAATTAATTTGTCAATCTTCGTGACGGAAAGTTTTTCCAATTCGCGGACGAGGAGCTCGCGTTCATCGGTGTCCGAAGTATCGATTAAGACGGTTTGCTTTTTGGTTTGAATCAAAATCGCGTCGCCCTGCCCCACGTCGAGCATGGAAATTTTCAAATCGCCGCTGACGTTCTGCGCGGGCGCGGCTTCGGCTTGAGATTCTTCTTTGACTTCAGGTTGTGGAGCGGGCGCGGATTCTTTTTGTCCGCCGCAACCGCCCGAAATAAAAGTTGCCAACAGGAGTAACGTTAAAAAAATTTTCTTCATTGAATCATCCTTTCTCATTCTTAAAAATTATGTAAACCCGAATGCCCTTCATAATCGCCCATGCCCCGAATGACGCGATATAAATTTTGTCGAGCATCGAGAGATTGTCGTAATCGAAATGGTAAAACAAAAATATTGCCGCCAAAATAATCAGCCCGTCGAATTTATCGAACGCCTTTTTTAAAATCTCCAACAAAATCGTTCGCCTCCCTTTTTGAAAATATTATACATGTTTCTTTCAGTTTTGACAAAGACTTCTGCAAAAAAAAATCACCCGAAATTTTTTTCGAGTGATAAATTTTTTAGGCGGAAAAATTTTATTTGCCGTCGATAATGTTCCAAGCCTGCTCGCGAGAGATTTGACTGCCTTGATAAGTGTAAATGTTATCTTCATACCATTTCCCTTTGTATTCCATTGTGATTCCGTGCGAGGCGAAGAAGCCCGCCATTTTGTCAACGTACTGATGACGCAAATTGTCGTCTCCAATCATCTTGATAAGGTCGCTGTCGGGATTAGTGTAGTCCAGATTTTCAAAGCCCGCAATGCCGCGCTTTTTTGCGTCGAGCATATCGGCTGTGAATTGTATCCACGAGCCGCCCGCCACGCCGTCAAGTTCTTCGTCGCTGAGAATTTCGCCTTTGAATTTTTCTTCTGCCATATTATCAGCCTCCAAATTTTTTTCTGCCATATTATACGCCAAAAAAATAATTTTGTTACAAAAAATTTTCGCGCTGTGCTAAAATATTTTTCGACCAAAAGAACGGAGGGAAAAATTTTGTTTGTCAGAGGAGAGCTTGAGAAGATTGAGAAAAAAATTCTGAGCGGCGAGCGTTTAAGTCGCGAAGACGGCGAAAAATTATTTTCTTGCAACGAATTGAGTTGGCTCGGCGCGTTGGCGGATTATGTTCGGAAAAAAATTTGCGGCGACATTGTTTTTTACAACGTCAACTGTCACGTGAACTTGACGAATATTTGTCGGGCGCGCTGTAAGTTTTGCGCCTTCGGAAGAAATTTTGAAGACAAAGGCTCTTACGCCATGACGATTGACGACGCGATTAAACTTGTGGCGGAGGCGAGCCGCGACCCGAATTTGGCGGGCTTGCACATTGTCAGCGGTTTGCATCCCACTTGGACTTTTGAAAATTATTTGGCGTTCGTCGAAGTTCTTAAAGAAAAATTTCCCAAGCTTTATATCAAAGGATTTACGGGCGTAGAGATTCAGCACTTCAGCAAAATTTCGGGCTTGAGTGTCAAAGAAATTTTGTGCAGATTAAAAGCGGCGGGGCTTGAGGCGATAGCGGGCGGCGGCGCGGAAATTTTAACCGACCGCGTGAGAAATTTACTCTGCCCGAAAAAATGTTCAGCCGACGAATGGTTAAACGTCGCTCGCACGGCGCACAAGCTCGGAATAAAAACGAATGCCTCAATGCTTTACGGGCACATTGAAACTTTTGCGGAGCGCGTCGAACATTTAATCCGCCTTCGCGACTTGCAGGACGAAACGGGCGGCTTTCAAACTTTTATTTGTTTTCCGTTCCTGCCGAAAAATACCGCGCTTGAAAAAGAGATTAAACAAACTTCGATGTGGGACGATTTGCGGACGATGGCAATTTCCCGTCTTATGCTTGACAACCTCCGAAATATCAAAGCGTATTGGGTAATGTTGACGGTGCCGGTCGCGCAGGTTGCGTTGAGTTTCGGGGCAAACGACATTGACGGGACGATTCACCACGAAAATATTTTGCACGACGCGGGCGCAACTTCTCCGCGAGCACTTGCCGAAGATGAGATCATAAAAATTATTCGCGAGGCGGGACGAATTCCCGCCGCCTGCGATTGCAATTTCAACATAACGAGGATTATCAAATGAAAATTTTAGACAGAGCCAAAGAAAAAATTTCTTCGGGAGCGCGATTGAACTTCGAGGAAATTCTTGCGCTTTACGAAGAAAATGATCTTTTGTATCTTGCGGAATCTGCGCGGAAAATTAAGGAGTCGAAGAGCGGCAAGAAAATTTTTTACACAATCAATCGCCACATAAATTTAACAAACATTTGCAAGGCGAATTGTCCGCTGTGTGCTTTTCAATGTCGGAGCGGCGACAATCGCGCCTTCACTTTGGAGCTTGCGGACATTGAAAAAAACTTATCCCTTATCCCATTTCCCATTTCCCTTAAAGAAATTCATATTGTCAGCTCGCTCCACCCCGAAAAAAATTTTTCCTATTATGTTGACGCCGTTAAACTCGTGAAAAAAATTTTGCCGAATGTCGGGATAAACGCCTTTACTCCGGTTGAAATTGTGAACTTCGCCGAAATTTCGGGGAAAAGTTTTTCGGAAGTTTTAAGCGAATTGATTCTGGCGGGCGTAACGAGTTTGGCGGGCGGCGGCGCAGAAATTTTATCGGAGCGCGTCCGCGAAATTATTTGTCCGAAAAAATGTTCAGCCGCCGAATGGCTCGAAGTCATGAAGACGGCGCACAAACTCGGCTTGAAAACAAATGCCTCGATGATGTACGGGCACATTGAAACGATTGAAGAGCGCGTCGAACATTTGATAAAACTGCGCGACTTACAGGACGAAACGGGCGGATTTATGGCGATGATGCTTTTTCCTTTTCACCCCGAAAATACGGAGCTCGGAAAAAAATTTAATCTCAAGCGCGTCGGAGCTTGGGAAGATTTAAAAATGCTCGCGCTGTCGCGGTTGGTTTTGGATAATTTTAATCACTTCAAAGCGTTTTGGGTAATGTTGACGTTGCCGATAGCGCAGCTGGCTTTAAATTTCGGCGCGGACGATTTGGACGGGACAATCGGCGAAGAAAAAATAATTCACGCGGCGGGCGCAAAATCTTCGACGGGCATAACTCGGCAAAAGTTGGAGAAAATTATTTCGGAGTGCGGTTATCAGCCCGTCGAGCGCGACAGCTTTTACAATGAGTTATAAAAATTCGTAGCGCGGAAAATTTTTCTGCGCGGCGTCGTCAAGAATTTCAATCACTCGTTCAATCGTATGTTCAAGTTCTTTGCAGTTAATGTATTCGTGGAGATTGTGGGCGTTGTAATAGCCGCTTGAAAGATTGACGGCGGCAACGCCGAGTTCCGGCGCGATATGAACAATGTCAGTTGAAGTGCCCGTTTTAAATTGAAAACCGAAACTTAAAATCCAATCTGTAAATTCGGGATTGTCGCAGTTGTAAAAGACGGCGTGATCTGCGTCGCGTCTGTCAATCTCAATCAAAAATTTCAAATCGTCAATTTCGGCGGGCAGTTGCCCCGATTCGTGAACGCGACAAAATTCTTGTGCACCCAAACATCCCTTCTCTTCGTTGCAAGTGAAAAGGAGATAAGGTTTTTTTTCGACCGTCTCATAAATTTTGCACAGCGAATAAACGCCGCAACGATCATCTCCGCCTATACCTTGCGGCGACATCAAAATATTTTTGTCGACAGATTGGCAGATAATTTCAACGGGGTCTTCGTGAACGGTATCGAGATGGGCGACGAGCATAACGGGAATTTCGCCGGGCACGAGAATATAATTTCCGTCATTGGCAAGGGCTTTGTCTCCGAAAATTTTTAGGATTCTTTTGAACAGAGTTTCTTGCTTGCCTTTCAAAAAATATTCGAGATTCTTCATGAGCTTCACTGCCTTTCAAAGTTTTGTAAAAAATTTTTCCATAAAACGAAACAAAATCCTTTCGACGGCGCGGAAAATTTGACAAGGCAATTTCTGTTTGCTATAACAGGTTTTGATTTTTAGTAAGGAGGTTTAATCATTTGAAGTATCAGGAATTGGTATTTGCATTGCAGAAATTTTGGGCGGACAAAGGTTGCATATTGGCGGAGCCCTATGATGTGGAAAAAGGCGCGGGGACAATGAACCCGTTTACATTTTTGCGTGTGCTCGGACCGGAGCCGTGGAACGTGGCTTATACGGAGCCTTCGCGCAGACCGGCAGACGGTCGTTACGGCGACAATCCCAATCGTCTTTATCAGCATCATCAACTGCAACTGATTATGAAACCTTCGCCCGACAATATCCAAGAACTTTATCTGGAAAGTTTGGCGGCAATCGGTATTGAGGCGGCGAAACATGATATTCGTTTTGTTGAGGATAATTGGGAGTCGCCGACTTTGGGCGCGTGGGGGCTCGGCTGGGAAGTTTGGCTTGACGGCATGGAGATAACGCAGTTCACATATTTTCAGCAAGTCGGCAGTCAAGACGTTAAGCCCGTTGCCGTTGAAATAACTTACGGCTTGGAGCGGCTGGCAATGTATATTCAGGGCGTCGAAAATGTTTACGACGTTGAATGGGCACCCGGCGTGACTTACGGCGATATTTTTCATCAAAACGAGTTTGAACAGACGAGTTACGCCTTCGATTTGAGCGATGAAAATTTATTGTTTGATCTGTTCGAGAAATACGAGGCGGAGGCAGTCAGAATTATCAAACTCGGCTACGTTCATCCCGCTTACGATTATGTTTTGAAATGTTCCCACACATTTAATTTGCTTGACGCAAGAGGAGCAATCAGCGTGAGTGAACGGACGGCATTTATCGGGCGCGTGAGGAAATTGGCGCGCATGTGCGCGGAAGTTTATCTCAAGCAGCGCGAGGAGCTCGGCTATCCTTTGCTGAAAAAATCGGAGGCGAATGCGTGATGGACAAAAAAATTTTATTGCTTGAAATCGGAACGGAAGAAATTCCTGCGCACGCCATGCCCGCCATTTTGAATCAGCTTAAGGATTTGGCGGAAAAAAATTTAAAAGAATCTCGAATTGATTTCGGCGAAATAAAAACTCTCGGCACGCCGCGCAGATTGGCTTTGCTTGTCGAAAACGTTGCGGAAAAATCTCTTGACGTTGAGACCGAAAAGCGCGGAGCTTCCGTGAAAATCGCCTTCGATAAGGACGGCAACCCTTCAAAGGCGGCGATTGGCTTCGCGAACAAAAATAAAGTTCGTCCCGAAGATTTAATTGTTCGTGACGGTTATATTTATGCCGTGATTCGCGAGCAGGGAAAATCTTCCACAGAAATTTTTAAAACGCTCCTGCCGAAAATTATTTGCGATTTGAGTTTCCCTAACAATATGCGTTGGGGAAATTTGGATTTCAAATTCATTCGTCCGTTGAGATGGCTGGTTGCACTTTTCGGAGATGAAATTATTCCTTTTGAACTTGCGGGCGTCAAGAGCGGCAAAATTTCTCGCGGACACAGATTTTTATCAATTAGGAATTATGAATTAGGAATTAGGAATGAATTTGAGATTAAGACGGCAAGCGATTATGTCGAAGCCTGCGCGGAAAATTTTGTTATCGTCGACCAAAACAAACGCCGCGAAATGATAACCGCGCAGATTAACGAAGTTGCGAAAAATAAAAAAGGCGTCGCCGAAATTACCGACGACCTTTTGGAAGAGGTTTTGTATCTTGTCGAATATCCGACGGCACTTGCGGGTTCTTTTGAGGAAAAATATCTTGCGTTGCCCGCCGAAGCCGTGATAACTCCCATGCGCGATCATCAACGCTATTTCCCCGTGAAAAATTCCGACGGAAAATTAATGCCGCTTTTCATAACGATTCGCAACGGCGGCAAGGAATATCTTGAAATTGTGCAACACGGCAACGAACGAGTTTTGAAAGCTCGGCTGGAGGACGCGCAATTTTTCTTCAACGAAGACAGGAAAAAATCTCTTGAAACTCATCGCGAAAAATTAAAGACTGTTGTTTTCCAAGAAGGGCTCGGCTCTGTTTACGAAAAAACTGAACGGCTCGTTAAGCTTGTCAAAAAAATTTCTGAAGTTCTCGGCGTTGACGCAACAAACTCAATTCGGGCGGCGCAACTTTCAAAAGCGGATTTGGTTACGGGCATGGTAACCGAATTCACGGAACTTCAAGGGATTATGGGGCGCGAATATGCGAAACTTGACGGCGAAAATCCCGAAGTCTGCGCGGCGATTGATGAACATTACATGCCGCGATTTGCCGGCGACGTTCAGCCGAAAACGACGGCGGGAAAAATTTTAAGTCTCGCGGACAAAATCGATAACATTGTTGCGACGTTCAGCCGAAATTTGATTCCGACGGGCTCGCAAGATCCGTTTGCTCTTCGCCGCCAAGCGTTGGGCATTGTCAATCTTTTAATTTCGGCGCGTTGGTCGATTTCTCTCGGCGAGATCGTCGAACTTGCAATGGATTTGCTGAAAATCACGGACGAAGTCGGGCGCAAAAAAATTCAAAAGGAATTTGCCGACTTCATACGCCTGCGCGTCAAAAATGTTTTGGGCAGTTCGACGCGCTATGACGTTATCGACGCGGTGATTGAAAACGTTGACGACGTGTTTGAAGTCACACTCAAAGCGGCGGCACTCGAACAATTTTTGAAGACGCCCGACGCGATAAAAAATATTCAATCGTTCGTGCGTGTCGGCAACCTTGCCCAAAAAGCAGAGTCAACCGAAATTGACGCGGAACTTTTCACGCTCGACGCGGAAAAAGTTTTGTACAAAGCATTTTCGGCGATAAAAGTTGTGGCGGAAGAACTAATCGACAAAAAAGATTTTCTCGGCGCACTCGACGCGCTTAAAAAACTTTCGACGCCGATTGATTCGTTTTTCGATTCGGTAATGGTCATGGACGAAAATTTATCCGTCAGAAAAAATCGGCTCGCGCTGTTGAAGTCGACAGAAAATCTGCT
>ERZ842401.1102-NODE-1102-length-39545-cov-8.809673_pt1 | contig 39545 bp, 34 predicted proteins | sample MGYA00521270_ERZ842401 | MGnify/ENA primary metagenome ERZ842401 (study PRJEB31892, sample SAMEA3878208) | bioreactor metagenome | biome: Moose rumen | place: Sweden | collected 2011-10 | study: EMG produced TPA metagenomics assembly of the PRJEB12797 data set...
TTAGGCGTACCTTTTTGTCGTCCGCCGGTTTTGTTTCCGTTTTGATCCATATTACGTTGATTTTAGAATTAATAAAATTATACTGCACAAAATGTTGTGTATTATTTTTTGTGCAAATGTAAATGGAAAAACGTTTGTGTTTTGACGTTTTCGGAAAAAGTGAGTGATTATGATTTGTGAGGTGATGTTGATTTTCGAACGCGAATCATGCGAATCGACGCGAATCTATTTTCTAAGAAAACCAATTTCTGGTCATTGATAACCATAAATTTTACAGTACAAACACACTTTTATCAAGATAAAAATGTATTTATTTCACACTTTTATCAAGATAGTGAAATCCGCCAATTAAAATCTTATATTCAATTTTCTTAGTGCTTCCTTGGCTTCGAAAATTCCATCAGAAGCAGCCTCTTTCCACCATTTTATTGCCGTTTGAGTGTTTTTAGTCACACCTTTTCCTTGATAATACATAACGCCCAAGTCATATTTGGCCATAGGATAATCGTTCTCAGCAGATTGTTTAATCAATTTAAACGCTTCATTGTATTTTCCGCTTTCCAAATAATATCTTCCGACGTAGTATTGTGCTTCCAGACTACCATGTTTTGCAGCAAAAAAGATGCATTTTGCGTCAGTGGCGTTGGGATCACTTAAACAATCTTCGGGAATAATACCATACAACATAGCTACAGTGGCAGCACAAGCCCCGTAATCAAACATTGCTGAATTGTATTCTTCACCGTTTTGGCCAATATAAAATCCTTCATATTTGTATTCAACAGCCTTTCTTAAATACTCGTACGCTTCAACAGGTTCGTCAACTGTATACAGATAATGATGCCCCAAATCATATGCGGCTATAGGGTCGTTCTTATCTGCGGCTTTCTTTAGCCATTCAATAGCTTTATTTTCATTTTGGGTTGTACCGTCTCCATATAAATAGCATTCACCCACAGCTGTCTGTGCATCGGTATATCCTTGGTTAGCAGACAATACCACCCATTGAAAGCCTTTTGTTTCATTTTTTTGCACATTTTCACCCTGAAAATATGCTTGCCCAAGCCAGAATTGTGCTTCTGCATTATTGTTTTCAGCAGCTTCTTTCAGCTGATTAATTGGAGTGTTCAACGAGTATGATTGACTGTATAAATTCATTATGGACAATAGTCCAATTAAAGTTGATAGAATTCTTGTTTTCATAATTTTATGATAATTTATGTTGAATAAAGTGTTAATTAATTTAAAATTAAATATAAGACAATGTATATATTTAATTTAATGTTCAGTTAATGTACTTATTTAAATCAGTTGTGTTATATAAAAAAGTATTATTTAATATTCTATATTCAATTTTCTTAGTGCCTCCTTGGCATAGGGTTCTCCATCAGAAGCAGCCTCTTTCCACCATTTTATTGCCGTTTGAGTGTTTTTAGTCACTCCTTTACCTTTATAATACATAACGCCTAAGTCATATTTGGCCATAGGTTCATCATTGTCTGCTGCTTTCTTTAACCATTTAAATGCTTCATTGTAATTTTCATGTTTTAAATATATTTTTCCAATGGCATATTGTGAAAGAGAATCGCCATATTTAGCTGATAGTTTTAAACATTCGTTATCTGTTGTTGGTTCTTCTATATCATATTCATCTATAGTATCTGGTATATAATACGCCAGACACCAAGCCCATGCACAACCATAATAATATTTTACAAGATTATATTCTTCTCCGTTAGGGCTAATAGAGACTATTTCAAGTTTATTTTCAACAGCGTCTTTTAGATAGTTTTGGGCATGAACTCCAGGAGAAGCAACATCTGCATCGTAAAGATAATACATACCTAAAACAAAATTGGCCATTTGGTATCCTTGATCAGCGGCTTTTTTTAGCCATTCAATACCCTTATTTTCATTTTGGGTTGTACCTTCTCCATATAAATAGCATTCACCCACAGCTGCCTGTGCCTTAGTATATCCTTGGTTAGCAGCCAATACCATCCATTGAAAGCCTTTTGTTTCATTTTTTTGCACGTTTTCACCCTGAAAATATGCTTGCCCAAGCCAGAACTGGGCTTCAGCGTTGTTTGCTTCAGCAGCCGCTTTCAGTTGATTAATGGGTGTGTTTAATGAATATGATTGACCGTATAAATTCATTACAGACAATAGTCCAATTACAATTAAAATAGTTGTATTTTTCATTTGTTTTATTGTTAAAAGTTTATAAATAATTTACAGAAGTTTCGAAAGTTCATATATCATTGATTATTAATATTTTTATTTAACACGAATGGCCATGAATGACCACGAATTTTTCATTAATACTTTTTTTATTATCCACAAATATTTATTTGGGTCGATGTATCGACCTAATTATCATAAATAAAGAGAACAAGCGAAAGTTTAATAATTTAGAATTTAAAATAGAAAATCTATGTCAGGTTCTTGGGTGGAAGAATGTCCTTGTTGAGAAGGTCTTTGTTGCTGAGGTTGAGTGGTGGAATTATTTTTTTTCGGTGTTTGTTGATTAGCAGGGGTTTTTGGCTTTTGTTGATTATTTCTGTCTCTTCTTTGTGCCGGTGGATTTTGTAAATTCTCAATCTTGGAAATCAGCTGTTGTGCTTCTGATTTGTTTACGTTGGCTTGAACGGCTTGTTGAGCATATTTTTTAGCTTTGGTATAGTTCTTCCGACCGAAATAATAGTTTGCGGCGTCGTAGTATGCCTTTGCATAACCATTGGAAGCTAATGTCACAATCGAAGAATAATCACCATTTGCTTTGGCCTGCTGATATTTTTCGTCATCGCTAAGTTCTTTTGGCTTCTCTTTTTCTGATTCCTGAAGAGCTGTTTCATTATTAATTACAGAGGCAGAATCAGTGGGTAAAGAAGTTGTTTCGGCAGCAACAGCTTTTAAAATAAGACTGTCTAATGCTTTTGAATTGTCTTTAACGACTGCGGGCTCTTCCTTGGCTGATTTTTCACGCGACCTGTATAATGACTTTGCAGCAAAAAACACTCCGAAGCAAACGACTACCCCACAAATAATGTATAGAATCGGCTTTAAAAACTTTCTGAATAATAAGGTGGTCTTATTAGAAATACTTTTTGCAGAATTTCCAAATGCTTTTCCCTTTGACACCAGTTTGTCGCCAATTGAAAGTTTTGGCAATATGCGTGAGGCTAAATATCGGGTATTGTTAGCGTGGAATTCTTCAATTTTAGGATAATTGTCCTGTAATTCTTTTTCGTTAGGTTTGTTTTTGTTCTCTATTTGTAGGATATCACTGAATACTCTTCCGTTTCTGTCATTTACTCCTTTGACACTTCCATCGGGGTTTCTTTCACAAGTGTTTTTATCATATAGTTCATAAATCCTATATATTATTATTTTTCTCTCCTTATTATTTCTATTGTATGTCAGATTTTCTGTTGAGTCTTTCAGACTGACTGTGTCGTTGTTGGAGTCTTCATATTTATCAAGGCTGATATCATGGTTTTGCTCTTCATTAATCAATAAAGCTTTATACACAATATACGAAGGATATTCTTCTTCCACTTCAACAATCTCGTAAGAATGAGATGCGCTGTTCAGTACGAATCCTTCATTAAGAGTGTATTGCCCTTTTAAGGATTTCAAAAAGTCGGTCATGGTTGGTGTCCTGTCCCTTTTGTAAGGGCTCATTGCTTTCAGAATGGCCTCTCGGGTATTCGGACTCACAGATTCAGGGATAGATTCTATGATATCCTGTGTTTTAATTTCAAATGCTTTCTTAGGTTTCTTCCCTGTCAATAAGAAAAGGAGTGTGGCCCCAATTGCATATACATCGATTTCAGGGGCAAACGAATCAATGTCGTCGTATTGTTCCATAGGTGAATATCCTTCAGAAACACCCTTTGCAGATTTTGTGGATGTGGGTTTTCCGCTTGATGAGAAATGCTTTGCTATACCAAAATCAATGAGCACAGGAACCAGACATTCGTCCTTAATGGAATTGGTAAGCACTATGTTGTTGGGCTTTATGTCCAGATGCAGAAGCCTTTCCCTATGGATTGTTTCAACAGCCTTTGCTATCGGAACGATTATTGATAATGCCTTAGCTTCTGATAGAGCACCGTGGTTGCGCACAAATTCTGCCAATTCACCACCATCAAGATACTTCATCACATAATATGCTGTGCCGAAATACTCAAACACTTCGTTCACTTGCACAATGTTTCTGGAAAGCCCGCTCAGTTTGTTTAATCTGCGTGCTTCGGTTATAAAGTCTTTCCGGCTTTCTTCAATGTCTTCCCTTAGCGATTCGGGGAAGTGCACTGTACAGCCATCTGCTCCTCTGTCGCATCCTTTTTGAAAGAGTTCTTTAATGGCAAAAGGAGTCGTTAATTCCACGTTGCCCACTTTTACGGTTGACATTACCTTATACGTGATGCCGAATCCGCCGGTTCCAAGCACTTCTACAACTCTATAGCTCCTTTCCCTGCTTTTGAGAATAGTGCCTATTGGCAATGCAAATTTCCTGGTTACCATAATATTATAGGTTCTATGTTTACGTCAGAAAAACCTGTGTTTGATAAAAGGATGTTCAGTTTGTTGTTTTCTGTGTAATGGTTGAGATAATTCACTCTGTATTCAGCCTCTTCAAGGTCGGGAAGATTGGCGATTTTCATCTCATAGCATTTAGAAAGGTTTTGTGCGGCTCCTGTAGTCAGAAGATTCCATTTTTCTGCTTTCAGATATAGTGTTGTGGCTTTCGTATAGTCTCTCACCACAGCGTCCCCGTTAAAGTAGCGATCGCCGAGTCTGCATTGCGCATAGGCAAGGCCTTCATTAGCGGCTTCTTCTAATAATTCAACGGCTTTAGTTTCGTTTTTGTCAACACCGGTTCCAGTGGCATATAGAGCCGATAGATAATACTTTGCCTCACTGCTTGACTGGGCAGCTTTGATGAGCATCTTTGCGGCTTTCTTCTCGTTGTGTTTAATGTAATTGCTGTTTGCATAACACATGGCAGCCATTGTCAATCCCTCCACATTACCTGCTTTCTTCACGATATTAAAGTATTTCAGGGCATCATCATAATTTTTGTCAATAAAATAGCAGTATAAACCTCTTAGATATTGAGTGTAGGTGCCATTATTGTCTTCTTCCAGTAGTTTTTGTATTCTCTTTTTTGACTCGGACCCGTTGTCAAGTGATTTTGAAATCAATTGTGTGGCCATATAGAAGTCTTGGCCCATTCCGATTCCGTCTTTGTAGCATTTTCCGAGTAACCATGCGGCTCGGTTGTCTTCCAAAGCCACTTTTTCCAGAAAATAAACAGCTTTTTCTAAATTTTGCTCAACGCCGTCAGCTTCAAGATAGATGCGGCCTAATTGGTAATCAGCAGGTATGTTGCCTTTTTCAGCAGCTTTGGATATGTATTTTAATGCAGTAGCTTTGTCTTGAGCCACCCCTTTGCCCTCAAATAGCTGAAGCCCATAAAGATACTCTGCCATGGTATTGCCTGTGTCGGCAGATTTTTTAAGCCAAACAACTGATTTGTCGAACTGGTTGGTGTTGAATAGTTCTACTCCGTATAGATAGATGCTTTCCTGATGTCCGTATTCTGCAGCTAATTTAACGTATTCAGATGCTTTTGCAAAGTTCTGCCTGGTTCCAATGCCGTTTCTGTAAATGTCCTGTAGAAGCAATGCTGAAAATAGGCTCTGATCTTCTATAGCTATTTTCTCCTGCAATGGTATAATGCTTCTATTTCCTAGTTGCAGAGCGCTCTTATAGAGTTTTGCCGCTTGAATGGAGTCGGCCTGCACTCCGTGTCCAAGTTGATAGCAAAGCGCCAAGTTGCCAATTGCCTGAGCGTTGTTCTTTTTTGCTGACTTTTTCCACCATTCAACAGCCTTGTTATAGTCGATACTTATTGACTCATATCCATTGTAATACCATTCGCCAAGAGTGTTTTGTGACACATCGTCTCCGCTTTCGGCTCTTTGTGTTACTATTGTGATAGTATCAACTTGAAGGCCTGGTATGTTTCGATTAGTTGTGTCGTTTTCTGAATTCTGCGCACAAGTGATCGAAGTGAAAACAGCAAATAATGAAAATATCAAATTAATTCGTTTCATAGTCTGTGTTTTAAATGTTTATTTAAATATCTTTTTTATTCTCTGAATTATAGAACTATGAGTTTTGTTTTGATTGGCTTCTATTTCTGAGGTTTTAGATAATTGGTTTGTGATACGTACTGTGTTTTCTTTGATTTCTGTATTTTCTGGTTCTTCTTGCATTTGATTATCCACGTTTTTTATCTGAACCAATATGGCGGTGTTGTTGTCATCACTGTTTACGCATAATTCCGACAGTCGCTTCAGTTTTGATTGATTGTCGGTCGAAGAATCACATAATAGGTTTGTGATTCCATCGTCGTCCAAACAATTGTATACTCCGTCTGAGCATAAGAGAAAGTAGTCGTTTGTCTTAAGGTCGGTTGTTCGTACAACGGTAGCTTTGCTGTGCTCCTCGTCTTCTTCAATCGGCCCCATGCTTCGCATTATAACATTTCTTTTAGGATGGCGTTTCGCTTCGTCGGGTGATATGAGTCCGTTGTGGACCAGGTTGTTTACAAGTGAATGGTCGTCAGATTTATATATTATGCCACATTCTGGCCGTATCTGATATATTCTGCTGTCACCGATGTGAGCCATAGTGCATCCTTCTCCATGGAAACAGACAAATGTCATTGTGGTCGCTATTTCTCCGTCAATCTTTTCCCCTGCTTTATCCAATTGGCTATAGGCATAGTTGAGAACCGCCGAAAAGGAATTGTTTGAAAAGTCTTTTTTCAGATTGAATGATTCCATTTTCTTTCCAAAAGCCTTGCAAACGATGTTGCTTGCCATTTCTCCATAGTCGCAGCCTCCCACGCCATCGCATATCATGAAAAATCGCTGCCCGGCGTTAATAAGGTCGTGGTCGGGATATCGGGCGTCTTCTTGATAGTTGCGTTTCCCTTTTTGAGTGAAGGAATATGCCTCAGATAATGTCAGTTCCATTTTATAGGATTAATTTTTCTTTATTTGTTTTATTATAAACAGCGTTTTACCCATATATATGGCGTCTTCGTAATTCAGGAATATGCTTTGTCCGGATTCAATGATATTGTTGTTGACTTTCACCGGATTAAGCGATCTGTGAACCGTGAACTTGAATACGAATTGACCTCCCTTGTTTAATACTTCAATGCAAGCCGATCTTTTACTCATGAATTTGTCTTTCACCATAATTTCGGCGTCAATTCCTTCATCCCATCTGCTTATCCAGTTCTCGCCATTTTTCAGTTTGTATGATTTCCTGTCGAACAGGCCTCCCCAAACAATTTTTGCATTAACTTTTTTATGTTCTTTTCTGTAGTCATCGGTAATATCATCGTCGATGTCAGATGCTGTTTTGCCAGTTGAACTTGTTTTCTCATTTTTGGTAACAACCTCTTTTTCCGGTTTGTTTTCATCTTCAAAGACATTTGGCTTGGCTTTTTCCAATTTTATTCCTCTGACAATGGTTTTGCTATTGCAAAATTCACATTTTTCCAGAAAACATCCTTCGTTCTCCGCAATTACAATTACAGGACGTCCGCATTCATGACACAGGAAAAATGACGGATAGCCGATAATAGCCGCTTTTCTGATTGCATATACTCCATTCTTTTGTGTCGGGTCGGGCCTTCCGAGATAAACCATCGGAGAGTCGTTTGTTGTCTTGATATCTTTGGTTTTCATTTTTATCTTCAGTTAAAGTGAATTTATTTAATTGTTATCGTAGTCGTCATAATCCTCGTCTACTTCGTCAGAGTGATCGTTATAAGAACCGTAATCGATTTCCTCCTGTTCTATAGTATAAGATTCATGTTCGGATGTGATTTCTTCATGTGTGACATCTTCTGGTTCTATATCAATATCGTAATCCGTTTCCAGTTCTGGTTCCGTTTCGAGTTCTTCGTACAGATAATCTTCCTTGTCGTCAATTTCGTCTCCATATAGCTGGGAGTATAGTTCGTCCATGTCTTCATCAGTCAATTCGTCGTCATCTTCGATTTCGGGGTCGACAGTTTCGTCATCTGAATCTACATCAGTCGGATTTCGGTTCTCGTCGGAAGAATCATCGCTATCGATTGTTTCATCGTTTTCATCAATTTCATCATCATTAAAGTCAGGGTCATTCCCGTTATTGTCATGTTTGTTGGAATTGTTCGGATTATTGTTGTCTACAATTTCATCGTTTTCATCAACCTCATCGTCGTTAAAATCAGGATCATTCCCGTTTTTGCCAGGTTCACTTGAATTGTTCGGATTATTGTTGTCTTGATGGTTATTACCGTTATTGCCAGGCTTCGTAAATATATCATTTGACGGGTCAAATCCTCTGCCGTGTGAATCTTCCACAATTTTAGAGTGAGAGTATCCTGTATTGCCATGTTGATTTTGATAAATGTGCTCAATGTCTGCTGTAGAATAAATCCATGGGCTATGAACAGGATTGTTGACATTATTAATTGTGTTGCCAACCAATTGCAAGGGTGTTCCATTCATGTCAGCCAAATTGGAAAAGACTCCATCCCCGTCATAATCAGCTAATAAAAACTGGGTGCCATCGGGGAATTTTATTGTAACAGCCGGAACTTGTTTGCCGGCAATAATTTTCAAGGAAGGTTTTTCTAAAAATGTGACAGGCAGTCTTGACAACTGTTCATTCCCATCAATTTGATCTTCATTAAATTCAGGATCCGGTTTATTTGGGTCTGGTTTATTAGGGTCATCCGGATCTGGCTTATTTGGATCCGGTTTATTTGGGTCTGGTTTATTAGGGTCATCCGGATCTGGCTTATTTGGATCCGGTTTATCTGGATCTGGTTTGTTCGGGTCGTTCGGGTCCGGTTTATGAGGATCAGGTTTATTAGGGTCCGGCTTGTTCGGGTCATCCGGGTCGGGTTTATGAGGATCTGGTTTATTTGGGTCCGGCTTGTTCGGGTCATCCGGGTCGGGTTTATGAGGATCTGGTTTATTAGGATCCGGTTTGTTTGGGTCATCCGGTTCCGGTTTATTTGGATCAGGCTTGTTCGGGTCATCCGGATCAGGTTTATTTGGATTTGGTCTGTTTTGCTCCGGCCTATTTGGTCTGGTTTTGGTCTCGTTAGTATTAGAATGATGACTTCTGTCTGTATGATGATCTGTTTCAGAAGTGTTGTCAATATTTTCAGAATCATCAACTTTATCCGATTTGTCTATATCAGTATCTGCCGGTTTTGGATTGTCATGCAAAATGGCAGAAGCAGTTGCGCCAGTTGCTGCACCAATGGCTGCAGCAGCCAACGTTTCTTTGTTTAACGTCTTTTTTTGCTTTTCTGCTTCTTGTCTCTTGTTGATAAAACTTTCTGTTGCCATATTATTATATTTTTAAATTACTATTTGGTTTTCATTGCAAAATTACACGATAAGTGAGGAAAGAAAAAATATTAAGCATCATACCATGTGAATCATAAAGATTGGCTTACGAAATATGGGGTTTGAAATTTGAAATGAAAAAATGTTTCTTACCATCTTATAATTGTTGTATTCTTCAGTTCTTCTTGTGTAAATCCCGGAGCGAATATTTGCGGGTGCATATTTGCAGTCATAACATTACCACTTCTACTTGTTCGGTCTCTTGGAGGAAGTGCGTTGAAATTGCGACATCTTGCCATCACTTCGTCATAGATGAATTGGTATAGTTCCATGACATCAATGTTTTTATCTTCGTTGCTGTCGCAAAAGCCCCTTAGCCCTTGAATAAGTGCATTAGTAAAATAAGCATGTGCATAAAGTTTGCTGTCTAAGGACGTTTCATTTCCCCTGCTTGCAGAGAAAAAAATCAGTTTCTGGTTTATTTCGTCTGATGCCCCATTCATAATGAATGGGCCTGCAGATCCTCCATGGCAGTCATCAACAAACATGAAAATATGTTTTGCCTTAATTTTAGTCAAGAGTGGCAAAAACTTCCTGTATTCGTAGAACCCGTCCCAAAAGCACATGTTATTTACAGCCCCATGTCCGGAATAATATATGATAAAGTCATATTGATAAGGCTTGACATTTGAAATCTCAACGAGTCTTTCGATTTTTGCCTCAATATTCTGCGCATTGACATTTCTCCCTGTTACAGCAGATGCTGAAACCCCGGAACTCTCTAATATTTTTTTCAGTTCCAATACATTTCTTTTAGGATTAAAAAGGTCTTGTTCTTCCTTATGATCATATACGGGAGAATTTGAATATTTCTGAACCCCCATTAACAGCGCATACGTCTTTTGCGCATTTAGGCTACCATTTATAAATGAAATGAGTAGAATTAATAAAAATGTTCGTTTCATAATTGTTTTGATTTTTTATATTTATTTGTTATTTCTTATTTTCGGCATCTCGGACATTGCCAGTCTCTCACGTCGCTGATTCTGAGGTGGCCACTACACTCCGGGTTCGGGCACTTGGAGAACCTGTGGAATTCCTTTTCGAGGCGTCTGCGTATTGATGTGCCGTCGTAGAGTGCTGAGAACAGGGATGTGAACATTGAAGTGCGCATCAGATACATATTAAGGCGCATTGACTGAGGGAGGTAAATCTCAAGATATATTGACAATAAAAGCATAACTATGCTTATCAGCGGACCTGCTATGCGTATCTTCTTCATGTTCTTTTCCACCCTTTCCATTTTCTGCTCATATCTGTCGGCTATATCTTGAAGATAGCGATATTCCTCTTGATATTTCCCTTGATTTTCAGCCAGCACCTGACGTGCATAGAATCCGCATCCTTTTGCATTGTCGGGTCCCAGATAGATAAAAGTCATAGGAGTGATTCTAAGTTTCAGCACAGGCATAAGTTTGCCGTTTCCCTCATTTCTGACGAAGGTGCCGTTTGTGGATTTCAAATCTTCCAGCCACCATATATCATCGTTGTCAATGACGATTTTAGCATGTTGGCGACTTACTCCGTTTTGGGTTATCTTAAAAGGTTGTTGACCGTTTTTCCCAAGTATGATTTCTTTCATGTGAGTGTTTGTTTCTTTTTTGTTTGTTTATTGTCTTTAAGTCCTTTCTGTATTGCTTCTTTATAAATTTTGAGAGTCTGTCTTGACATGGGTACTTTTAGTGATTCTTTATGTCCGTCGAATAGGTAGAGTGTTTGTTTCAGTACTTCAATCTTGAAAAAATAGGCATGGTTGACTATGTAGCTTCTGCCGAGCCTGATAAAGCGTGTTTTACTTGATGAAGATGCTTTGAGCATTTCCTCCAATTTTGTTATTCCGCAGTTTAGATGTGTTTGAAATCCAGTCATATAGAATACTTTGGAATAATTGCCGTCAGCTTTGACTACAGCTACCAAGTCGCTGTCAATACAAACAAGATCGTCACGTGTGCTGAAGTATAGTTTAGCCATTTTGGGTTATGAATGAAATGGGCAAGAATGACGTGCTCAGTTTCGATTCGATTTAATTTCTTGCGATCTCCTGCAAGAAAAACATAATTATTCATGATTAACTAAACTACACAAATAAAAAGCGTGAGATCCGTACTAGTTGCTTATCTCACGTTCCAGGTCTTCGAACTTACCTTCTAGTAAAGACAAGCAACTTCGAAGCCCACGCTGATGCATATATATAACCATATATAACTTATGATGGAGATGTTTCTCCATACACAAGTTTATAAGATGTATAAAATACACATCTTGCAGACATCTACTGTTGCGTTATCTGTTACCAGAGTTCTAAGTGTTCGAAGTTCAGAACGTACAGAGTTGCGCTATTGTAAACGCCTTTTGAATAATATGTAGTGATTCCGTCCTCTCTTTGAAATAGTTTCTTGAATATCCCTATGTTTAAACCCGTTAGTCGTTCCTTTAGCCGTAAATGGCTGTATCTTACATGGGAAAGAACTGATTTCAATTTATGAAAGTGGAATCATCGCAAAGATACAATAAAAATAATTAATACAAAAAAAAGTGAAAAAAAACTTACATAAAAAACTGATGACCGGTTCGTGTAAAGAGAAAATAAATAGAGAGGCACAATTATGTACCCCTCTATCTTTCTGTTAATATCTGTTATTTCACAATCAGTTTCTTTCCGTTAATGATGTATATACCGGCCGGAAGTCCGTCGGTGTCTGTAGCTTGTCGGCGTATGAGTTGTCCTCCAATGCTGTAAATGTCGGCAGGACTTGTGATAGCATCCCCTTCCGTCATGTCGATTGCGGTGGTGTTGCCGTCAATATTCATGCTGAGTGCTTTCACTCCTGTGGCTTCAGGCACATGGAAGTAAGCTCTGAATCCCTTAATCTTTGTTCTGCCGGTTGATGACTTGAATTGGTCGTTGAGAATGTAGTAGTCAGTTCCGCCCTGGTTTGCCATAACAATAGGGTAGGTGTAGGTGCCGACGAATTGCACTCCGTTAACAGTCTTGGTGGTGCTGGTGCCAGGAGTGATGTCGATGCCGGTAAATTCAAATTCAGTTCCTGCCTGATCTGTCTGCATGAGATATGGGGTGTTGGCTTTGATTTCGTCAACTTCTGCAAATTGGAATGTGGCATTCTCTCCGTTCACGCTAACATCTGACAGCTCCATCACACGAGTATTGCTTCCGAAAGTCTCTGCAATGAGCTGAGCATCCATATTGAACGGGAAGCAGATGGTGTTCCATGCGTTTGTGCTTCCGTTGTTGTTCTTAGCAATGATGGAACGTATGAACCTGACTGTTGCGTCTGTGGCAGCCACTGGAGGTGTGTCACTGGTTTCGTCGAGGACCACAATCGGCTCCAGATATTCCAGCTTGAAATTGTCGTAAATAACCCATGTGCCTCTTGCTATGCCGTTGCCTTGACGGTTCTCAATCTTAATTCCGAATGATAGTGTGCCGGTTTCGGTTCCCTGGTCGGCCGGCACATATACATACACTTCGTTGTTGTAGTTGCCGGTTTCAAGAGCTGTATATCCAGATGCTTCGTTGTTCGGATAATGCAGCCCATTGAATGCGAAGTCGCTGGCGTAAGCATTTTCAGCCCCATAATCCATAACCGATTTGAGCTGGGTTTTTTCATTGTTTGCAAAGAGGAAAATCAAACCTCTTGCTCCACCGGCTTCTGCCACCCATTCGTTGTATGCCGCACGCTGATAGGCATCGGCAGAAAGCTTGTAAAGTCCAGGCTTGAGGTCGTTGATGGTTTCTGTATAGTATGCCAAGTCTTCTCCAATCTGGTTGGTCGGTGCGTAGGTTTCGAATTTCTCTTCTTTTGCTCCTGTCACTGTAATTTCCTTTGCCACATAGTCGGTTGCCAGCTGTGCTGTAAGTTCATCTACAGAAGTTACACCGGTGATTGCTGCTTCCGTTGCAGCCTGAGATGCCTGATTGTTGGCATTTCGGATATAGTTTGCAGCATGGTTGGTCAGCGGTTCGAGCGTCCAGATGGTGGTGGCGTCTGCTGCAGCCTTGTTTGCCATAAGTGAAGGCGTTTCCACACCCAGGAATAGGCTGTTGGCTGTGTTCTGGAATCTGTAGCCGTTGTCTGCCAATATCGGTTTGAAGTTCATAGGAGTTCCTCCGTCGGCATAGAGCAGGCTTCCGTCGTCGAAAATATATAGCTGGTTGTCGAAGCATTTCAGGTGAGTGTCTCCGTTGGTGTCGGTCTCAATCCTGATTGCCAGTCCGTAGTCGTCTACGATGGCTTGTGTGTTCCATGCTCCGTTACGGCTGATATATTGCTGTGTGGAATTGTTGTAGAAATAATATGTGTTGTCGTAGAGTAGCGGAGTGTGGAATGTGAGCGTCATCAAATCGTTGGTCAGTCGTCCCTCGAATCCCACGGTGTTGGCAGGTAGCGTTACCGTATAGTCCTTGTCGGGAGCGATTGCGAATCCGTTGAAGTTCATTGTGATGGTCTTTCCGCTAAGTGACAGGCTTCCGTTATAGGTGGTAGTCCCGTCAGAAAGTGTAGCTGTTGGGTTGTTGCCTATGAGAGCGAACGTAGCTCCCGACGCTGTGCTTTCAGCTCTTGGGAACGACACGGTCAGTCCGTTGTAGCTTTGGATATACGAACCGTCTTCAATGCTCCATGTAGGAGTTCCGAGTGTGGTTTGCGACGGTTCGCCGTAGTAGAGCAGTTTGAAGTTGTCGAACACCGTCCAGTCGTTGGTTACTGCCTCTGTCTTCTTAACACCAATTTTCAGGGTTCCGTCGGTTACAGTCACACTGATTGGTCCCACCTTATAGTTGCCAAAGTTATTTCCGTTGAAATAAGTGCTTGCTTCACCCTGCCCGTTCGGTATGTATCCGTGAGCGGTGTTGACCCCCGTTGTGCCTGCCTTTCCGGCACCCTCGAAAATGGACGGCAGTGCCACTTCTGTGTCGTTCATATAAAGAACGGCGTTGAGTGCTTCTGTGCCGTTGGTCCGTGCCGTTGCAGCGTCGGCATAGCCTCCGTTACGATAGAATCCCTGCATTGTCAGTTCGTATACACCGTTAGGCACACCCACGAGCTCTTGATACACGTCAAACGTGGTATTGAATTTCTCACCGTTCATATTGGCGTTGTCGCCTCCTACTGATGGACTGCCATTCCAATTCTGGTTGCGCTGGTCGTTACGGCTGAATCCGTATCCGGGGAGGAGGAATGTGGCATTTACGGGATTGGATTCAGTTGCAGTTGCCAACATCATATTCACAAGGTCGGCATATGTATAGAGCACCCATTGGGCATTTGCATTGCTGGCGGAATTGACAGTGGTCGCAACGCTTCCTGATGCAGGAGCGGCGAGATAGCTGGTTCCGTCGGTTGTGAATGTATAGGTGGTTTTTCCGTTGTATGTACCCGATTCCTCAATGGTCCAGTTTGTGGAAGCTCCGTCCATATACAGATTGGAACCCACGTAATGGTTTTCTCCACCGTTTGAAATTCTGGTATCGAGCAGGCTGTATGCCCCGCTGGCGATGATATTGATATCCACACCCGTTTCACCCAATGAAGCCTGAGTTCCCCATGAGTTTGCAGCTGTGAGGAACAGACCTCTGGCTGTGTTGTACAGATAGTATTTACCTGTGATTCCATTGCCGTTTCCTCCATTGATAAGTGAACGCGGTATGGCTCGTATGCCAATCTTGTCGCCGGAGTCATTACCTGTAGTAGGGTTTGTTCGGTTACCAGCCAGACGTTCGCCCACGGCAAAGCTCTTGTCGCTGTCCCACAGACCCACATAGGTGTTATGCCCCACATTCTTCACAACCCAGTAGTCGCCGTCGCTGTAGTAAATTGGCAAATAGGTGGCTTTCAAGGCTGCCGACTTATAGTCTGCGTTATTCGAAACGAAATTCCATGAGTTCGGACTGCACATCACGTATTCCTCATTTGAGAGATTGCGCATGGTGTATCCTCCATAGTCGTTTGCTTCGAGTGTCCAGAGCTGTGTCAAATCGTTGCCTGGTGTGTCTGGGGTTTTATAATACACGTCCGTGCCATCCAACCCCCAAACTATATCTATATTGGCTTCCTTACTGTAGAACTGGAAGTAGAAGTCTTCTGTGTTGGAAGGGATGAATGTCACGTCGGTGGCTTCTGTGGCATTAAGTTCCCGGTATTCAAAAGATGCATAGTCGGTGCCGTCGTATTTGTCAACTATACGGAAAGAGCAGTTTTCCCAGTCGGTGACGGCTGCTGCATATTGATAGCTTTGGTCAGACGTGCTGGTCTTGTCTTTTCGTGTAACAGTTCCGAGTATCTGCCATGTGGATGATCCGGCAGGCTTGTATTGCACCTGTATTTCGTCCATCATGTCGCCATTGGAATCTTTCCAAGAAAGCAAAACAGTGTTGTTTCCACCATCTTCCACATTCAGCGAATATGGGTTTTTGATGACCACCACTGGCACGAACTCATAGTCCTTGTTGTAGCCAATACCGCTGTCCATATTGGCATAAGCCGTGCCTAACGATGTAAGTCCTCCATCATCATATATCTTTGCCTTGCTCTCAGAGTTCCAATAAGCGTATCGCTCCACATAGGCATAGCCATTCATCTTGTTCCAGATGCTTTGTGTAGTTGAAAGTATTGTGGCATCAGTCACTCCGCTTGCGAAGACGCCATTGCTGTTCCACGATGCACCCCAAATCCATTCAGACACCCATATAGGACGTTTGAACTTGTTGTAGTATGACTGCAAATTGGAGAATGACCCTTCCACCCAGTAGCAGTGCATGTCGAGAATGTCGCATCGCCATCCTCGTGCATCAATTTCGTTCATGAACTGTTCCTGCCATGTATATCCGCCGTCGTGAGATGAAGGTGCACATAGGCGCATACCCGTTCGCATAGCATTCTCCCAATAGCCAAGGATTTCGTCAACAGTACCAGGAACATCGTCTGAGCTATTTGCAGGTTCATTGTCTGTCTTCATGTGGCATGCATATTCGGTATTGCCACAGTCGGCAACACCCGGCCAGTTCTTATGAATTTTGTGAGGCACCCACTCCTGGTCGGGAAGCATGGATGAGCCAGTAACATTCCAAACATAACACCAACTGGTATTCAGTGCAGAGTTTGCAGTGGCATCGACATTCGATGCCAGTCCTTTCTTCTGTGCATCGTACCACACGAACAATCTGTAGCTTGACACCTTTCCTGCAAGCACAGTAGGCAGATTTATTTCGAGGTCTTCCTGGTCGGCAATGAAGCACCGGCTGTAGCCGTAGCCGCCCGTTCCGGTGGCGAAGGTGACCATATAGCCTCGCTTGAGCTTGAAGCTCTTGATGTTGTTGAGCAGTTCGGCAGATGTGAGTGTCTTCATGTATCCGCCGTTGCTGCCTGTGGTATATCCGCTGTAGGACGAGCCTGTGAAGTCGGTGCCTGTATAACAGGTAAGAGGTTGAAAACTTGAACTGTACGGCATGATGATAGTGCCGGCTCCATACATCTTCACTTGGCAGTTGGTGCCGTCGGATGCAGTCGTACCGTTGATTCTCACATAGCTGAGCCATGTGCTTTTCACCACTGACGGCTTTATGCTCTTGAAGATGATGGTGGAATGCTCCATTGATGCACTCGGGATGTTGATGTATTTCCCGGAACTGAAAAGGCTGGTGGTTCTGGTGAGCACATAATCGGTGTTTGCCGCAACTGTGACGTTCGACGTGATCTGATTCCCGTTGGTAGTGGTGCTGTTCTTCGCAACAGCGCATACCATGATTGAGAACAACAGAATTAAAGAGATGTAGAATCTTTTCATAATAAAGCAGTTAGTTCATAATGCCGGACCTGGGTCCATGATGCATTTATATTAGTGTTGATTTAATAAGATTTAAGTCTAAAATTCAGGTGTTATTGTCTATTAATCAGCAAATTTAGTGTAAATAATTATAATCTGCAAGAAAAATCGCTGATTTTATTTCAAATTGAATTTTTTATACATATTGCATATTGATTTATGGATTCTAAAACAAACATTGTCGCCCCGACTCAGGTGGAGCCGGGGCGACGAGTTGATGTTTATGTGTTCTTAAATGACTGAAGCCGAATTATTTTATCAGCACTTTCTTTCCGTTGATGATATATATGCCTCTCGACGGGTTCATCACTCTCTGTCCGTTTAGGTTGTAAATCTGGCCTTGAGTGAATGAATGGTCTGCAACTGTTTGCTCAATGCCGTCGGGTTCTTCTGTCTTGTTGTCGGGCAGTTTGAGCAGTTGCACGTTCTTTGCCCTGAATTCCTGGTTGACTTCTCCTTTGGTGATGTCCACCTGCCATCCCAGATAAACTTCGGTAGGTTCTTCCAATTCGAAGGTTATATAGTATTTCTCATCGCGGTTGTTGGATGCGAAGTGTGGTATGCTGCTTATCCGTTTGTATGCCAACGTGGTGCTTGAAGATGTGATTTCCGATGTATTCACGAGTTCGGTGGCAGCGAAAATATATCCATTGGTGGTCATGTTATAAACCGTCTGGTATGCAGAACCGAAATAGTATCTGCCTGCGTCGAGCTTCACTTTCCTGTAGATTCGTGCGTTGGTTCCGTCGCCCACGTTGCTTGCCCTGTCGCCCCATATGCCGAGGCTCAGGCAGTTGTATCCGGGATAGTTGTCGATTCCGTTTCGTGTGCCGCTGCTGCTCGGTATGGAATAGCCTTCCACGGTCCAGTTGGCCGGTGTGCCGTAGCGGCTGCCCATTTCGGCTGTGGTAAATGCGTTGCTTTCAATGAGTTTGCTTATAGTGAGATCCACAATGTTGTCGTAGCGCAGGAGTTTCACTGCTTTAACCCTGAATTCCTGGTTGCTGTTTCCCTGGGTGAGGTCGGCTTGCCATCCGAGATACACGTCCTGCTGTTCTTTCACTTGGAACACAATGCCATACCATGTGTTGGCGTCGTTGCTGGCATTGACCACGTCCTTGATGTTGTGGCATGCGATAGCTTGGCTTTCCATCTCGGCGGTGTTCAGCAGTTCACCGGCTGCGAAGAGATATGCCGCCTTGTCCATGTTGTAGCGTGTCTGGTATTGTGCACCGAAATAGTAGGTACCCGGTTCGAGGGTCAGTTTACGGTAGATTCTGGCGTTTTTGGAGTCGCCCTTATTGCTTCCGAGGTCGCCCCATATGCCGAGGCTCAGGCAGTTGTAGCCGGGATAGTTGTCAATTCCGTTTCGTGTTCCGCTGCCGCTTGGTATGGAGTAGTTTTCCACGGTCCAGTTTGTAGGCATGCCGTAGCGGCTGCCCATGTTCTTGGCAGCGAAGGGCTGCTCGGCTTGAATGAGTTCGCCCGTGGTGATGTCGGCGAAGATGCCTCCCATCGGCTGTGATGCGTCTTGAAGAATCGACTCGCTGGATTCGCGGTTGATGAGTCTTACTGATTGTATGCGTATTTCCTGTGTGCGGCTTCCTTTCGTGAGGTCTATCTGCCATCCGAGACAGATTTCCTTCTCCTCATCGAGCGTGAACTCGATTCCATAGTAGATTCCGTCTTTCGACGTGCATTTTCCGATGGGGTAGTATGCCAGTGAAGCGGCCGGAATGTCTCCGGTGGTTGACAGGTCCTCCGTTGCGAACATATATGCCGATGTGCTGAGCTGGTAGGCTGCATCATAGGTTGCACCGAAGAAGTATTTGCCTGCCGGCAGAGTCACTTTCCTGTAGATTCTGGCGTTGGCGAGGTCGGAGGTGGTGGCAGCGTCTTCCCCGGCCCACACACCGAGCATCAGGCAGTTGGTGCCTGGATACTTGTCGATTCCGTTCTTTGTGCCGTTAGAGTTGGTCTGTGGAATGGAAAAATTTTCAACAGTCCAGTTTGCCGGTTTTCCGAATCGTGTGGTGCTGTTGTCGCTGCGCTTGAAATTGTCGGCTTCGAGCAGATGCTCTATAGTGATGTTCGTGCCATATGTTCCGAGGTTACCTCCAGGTACCTTGCCGTTTTCCAGAAAGTCGTTGTATTGGTTTCGCAATTCGTCGGTGGCTGCCGCTATGTAGGCATCGCCGGCGTTCTCTTCAATTGCCTTTGCCGCTTCAATCCCAGCCTTGAAGGCTTCAACTGTTTCGGGGAGATATTTGCCGGTGTTGATACCGATGATGGCCGGATTGTAGGCCAATGTCTCGCTTGCTTTGATGAGTTCCTGGAGTGTTGTGAATGCGTTTGTGTTGTCGTCGAATGTGATTTCAAACACCGGTGCTATGTCGTTAGGGTGAACCGACGGCACGTTGACTGTGAGTCCTTCAGCTGTAAGTTCAAACGGCACTGCACCATATCCCATGAGGCTCACGCTCTTCACGTTTCCACTATAGGATTGTTGTGCCACAGAGAAGGCCTTGAATGTGAAGTCACCTGCTTCAGGCCACATCATGATTGTGGCATAGACGGTTCCGTTCTTTTCGTTGTAGCGCACGTCCTGATTCGAATAGTTGATGTTTTCGTTGAATCCTTGTGCGTTCAGCGGGTTTGCCGATTCATATAGAGGTCCTTCGCCACACACCTTCCAAGGGCGTGTGCCGTAGATGCTCTCCTTGTTGATGTCCATCCAGGCCTTGATTCCGTTGACAACAGCCACTTCCTTCTCGTCGATTGTGCCACGGCGGTTGACCGGTATAGAAAGGAGCAGACATCCGTTTTTCGACACTACGTCGACCAACATCCTGATTACATGTCCGGCCGATTTATATGAGTTGTTGGCATAAGTTGGGTAGTCATAGTGCCATTGTCCGATGCAAGTGCATGTTTGCCAAGGCAGAGGCTGTGCACGGTCGGGGATGCCGCGTTCCACGTCCCACATGAGGAATTTCTTGTGACTGTCGTTCAGTATTTTTCCTGTAGCCACCACTTGCTGCTGTCCTCCGTGTTGTGCAGCGCTGTGGTTGTAGAAATGCTGGAGTATGTTGAGTCCGATTTGATTATTGTAGTACCAGAATGGCAGCACCGAGTCGTCGAAATAGATAATGTCGGGGTTGTAGGCGTTGATGCACTGCAGCACCCGGTTCTGGAATTTCATCATGTAGTTCATGTCGGGTTTGCTTGAGCCGTCCCAGTCCCAGTGCCATCCACTGACCGTTTCGCGTGGATGTCGCTGTGCGTAGAGCTCTTGCGGGTCGTAGCCGTCCCACCATTTCCCGGCACCGTCAGCTTTTGTGAGGTTGCCGTCGAAATCCTGCGACGGCTCGAGCCACATCCATGTGTGGGACGCATGCATGGAAATGCCCAAAGGCAAATCGTATTTCTTGCACGCGTCGGCCCATCCTTTCACAATGTCCTTGCCCGGGCCGATGTTCACCGAGTTCCATTCCTGATATGGGCTGTCCCAGAGGTCGAAATTGTCGTGGTGGTTGCCCAGTGTCATGAAATATTGAGCACCAGCTTCCTTATAGAGTTTTATAAGCGACTCCGGATCCCAGTCGGGTGCGGTGAAGTCGCGGCAGAGTTCTTTCAGACCGTATTCGGCCGGACTTCCGTAGGTTGACACGTGGTGGTTGTACTGTCCGTTGCCGGTCATATACATGTTTCGTGCATACCAGTCGCCCCATTCTGCCTGGCATTGAGGCCCCCAGTGTGCCCATATGCCGAATTTTGCGTCGCGGAACCATTCCGGACATTCCCATCCAGCCAGACTGCTCTCAGTGGCCTCGAACACACCGGTTTCTATTGCCACATTTTCAGTCGGCGCGGGTTGTACTTCGCTATGGGGCCTTACATAGCCTTGAGCGCTTACTGTGATTGCTGCGCACCATGCAAGTGCGATAAATGTTGTTTTCATATAAAGTGTTTTTTAGTTGTTTACGAAACCATAAGGTGAATCATAACTTTTTCCTTCAATGCAAATTAAAGCATAAAAGAAATAATATGAGAAACAATGCATGAAAAAAACTGAAAAAAAATAAAAAAATGCCACAAATAATCGATATTGTGCGAATTTATTGTTAATTTTGTGAGAAATATCCATTGCCACATCGGTCTAAATCAATCAGCGGCTGTGGTGTTCTATCTACGTATAACATGAAACGATTCTTACTATATATATTATTGTTTTTATGCGGAAGAGGCGTGTTCGCCCAGGAAAAAGCTGATGTGCTTCCTGCGTTCGACCGCTTGCGTGAGAGCGATGGCCTCTATTCCGACAACATACTGCATATACTCGAGCTAGCCGACGGCAGGATGGCCATCACCAACGATTCATGCGTGAATATCTACGACGGCAAGGAGGTGGTTCAGCATCATGTGAGTTCGCCCGACGTACACCATTTGAGCAATTACAAGGGTTTCTATCATGTCTATGCCGACGATAACGACTTCTTATGGGTGAAGAATTTCGGGACGGTGTGGTGCATGGACTTGAAGACCGGCGAGAATGTGGACCTTCATCATATGGAGATGACCGACATGTTTGTTGACAGCCGCCATCAGTTCTGGCTCGTGAACGACACAGTGGTGGGCAGCCGCTTCAAGTATGAACGTGAATGGGGCGAACTGCAGGACCTTGATGCCGACAGTCTGAACCTCTACCTCTTTTTCTCAACGAGCAAACTGGCATGCTACGATAAGTCGTCGGCAGAACTGAAATATATCACCCAGCCTTACGACACAGCAGAGGCAAAGTATTATGACAAGACTTCGCTTGTGGTGAAAGGCAAGGATAACTGCTTCTATCAGCTCAGATGCGGGAAGGAACGGTTCATTTTCTTGAAATACAGCCCTGAAGAACAGATGTGGAACACCATTTTCGAAACCAATACCGGCATATTCCACACACTCTGTATACCCGATGAAAACCTCGCTCTGATTTCGTGTCCACAGGGTCTTTGGGAAATCAATCTGAAGACGGGCGAGATGAAACTCCGCGCCATGGTAACCACCACCGACGGCGAACAACTGCGCACCGGCTTCAACAGTGTGTTCTGCGACCATCTCGGACGTCTGTGGCTTGGCACCTATAACGATGGTGTGCTCTATGCCGACGCCATCCATGCTCCACAGTCGCATACTGCGCTTTATGTGATTTGTGCTCTTGTCCTGTTGGTCATCGTATTGATTGTGGTGTTCCGGAAATATGCCATACGGCAGAGACGTCGCGAACACCGACTGATGATAAGGCTGAGGCAATTGACGATGACCGCCATTAATGCTGACCATGTGTCGGATGTCGGATCAGATATGCCTTCCAACGCAGAATCGGAGGATTCGGATAAGGCTGATGCATCGGAAAACACCGTTGTGCCTGAGCCGGAAAGTGCTGAGAATTCAGAGTTCGTCATGAAGGCGGTGGCATTGGTGAAGAAGAACATCAACACTCCGGGCTATTCAGTTGAACGTCTGGCATCCGACCTGTGCATGGAGCGTACGGGGCTTTATAAGAAACTCACCGCCATGCTCGACAAAACTCCTACTCTCTTTATCCGTAGCATCCGCTTGGAGCAGGCTGCACAAATGCTCAAGGAGGGCAATAAGAGCATTGCGGACATAGCGGAGCAAACCGGATTCTCTTCGCCAAGTTATTTCAGCAAGCAATTCCAACAGGCATATGGATGCAAGCCTTCTGAATATGCCGATTCCGGAAAGTGAATCGGATTAAAATGAAAAAATTGTAACAGGGAACTGATACTCGTTAACATCATCAAAATCACGGTTTTCAACATTTTTGTTATTCGTTTCAACATTTCTTTTACCGATTGTTGCATAATTCTTGATAATTTTGCATCGTGAAAAAATGTTTTTTGCAACAGCTATCTTAATAACAATAACAAAATGAAAAAACTAAAAACACTCTTCGTGGCTCTGATGGCTATAGCATCCGGTGCCACAGCACAGGAGCACTACAGCTTCAATTGCAGGGACTATGTGTCGACCGACGACGCCCGCGCCCCTCAATCGGCTTTCTCCTACAACACTAACGACAACACGTTCTCAATCAACGCGACGGGCAACAACAATGTGGCGTTCAAGATGAACGATGTGATGGACGGCGAATACTACATTGACAATGACGAGACGCTGCTTCTTATCACAGGCGAAAACCTGTCAAATGCAGGTGGTTCGGCATATGTGTGGTGGTTGAACGGATTCAACAACCTGGGTCAGACACCTCCCGACAACACTTATAATGTATCGGGCAATCCGGTTTTCATCTGGAATCTGAAGACCAACGGTGCCGTAAACGGCAATTTTGATTTCACAAAGGAAAAAATCAATATCAGCGCATATGGAAAATCCTTTATTCTTGCCGTTGGACTGACAGCCAAAACAAGTGGTCAACCGGGTGTTATCAAGGATTTCGGCTACTATGCCCCTTACGAAGTGGCGGCCAAGCACCCTGCACTCATGTCGCAAATGGGCTATAACTCCACAACGCTTACATCGGCTATCAAGGCTAAGACCTTGAAACTCGACGCCGGCCAGGCAGATGCTCTCAATGCCATCGCAGCCTCCGACTATCAGGCCGCTTACGACTTGTATCGTGAAGTTAGAGCTAAAACTGCTGACGAAGGCGGTTCTCACACCAGTTCGTATGTGAAGATCAAGAACGGTATACGTGAGAGATTCGACGACCAGTATATCCGACTGACATTCCACAACGACAGCATACTCCGTGTGAGCAAGGCTTTCGATTTGAACAGCATAAAGCAGAGTTGGGCAGTGATAGCAGAACAGTCGGACGTTGACGTTACTGTCACAGAAAACAGTGGTGTAGTGACTCTGCAGACCAGCAAGCTGAAGGTGGAATACCACTTGAATAAAGGCTCAATGGTGGTTTACGACGCAGATGGCAATGAACTCATCAGCGAAGGCAAACACCGCTTCGTGGCAACGAAAGACGGTTCGTTCGACTCTTACACCATAACCCAGTATTTCGAATTGGCGGACGACGAACGTATCTACGGTATGGGACAGATTCAGGACGGCAACCTCAACCGCAGAGGCACCGGAGTGAGATTGGAGCAGGAAAACCGCAGCATCTGCATTCCGTATTTCCTCTCTTCCAAGAACTACGGACTTTATTGGGACAACTATTCCCCTACATATTTCAACGATTCAGGCAACTTGACATCTTTCCGTTCTACTGGAACGGCTATCGACTACTATATTCTGTCGGGTTCCAACAGCCATGAAGTGCAGCGCAGCTTGAGAAAACTGACAGGCGATTGCCAGCTTCCTCCTCTCTGGAATTTCGGTGTGTATCAGAGTAAGGAACGTTATACAAGTGCCAACGAGGTAATCAGTGTGGTTCAGAAATACCGTAATCTCAAGATTCCGTTCGACTGCGTGGTTCAGGACTGGCAGTATTGGGGCGACAACGCTCATTGGAACGCAATGGAATTCCTGAATCCGGACTATTCCAACTATCAGGAGATGATTGACTATGTGCATAAAAACAATGCAAAAATCATGATTTCCATCTGGGCTAGTTTCGGGCCTGAGACACAGCCGTTTGCAGAATTGAGGGACAAAGGACTCCTGTTCACTTCCGATACTTGGCCTATGGGAGCGGGTGTGAAGCCATATAACCCTTATTCCTCTGAAGCACGCGACATTTACTGGAAATATCTTTGGAACGGAATTATGAACAAGGGTATTGACGCCTATTGGATGGACTCTACGGAACCGGATTTTGCTGGAACCGAGGCAGACAAGGATAATGTAGCTCTGCCGGGACAAACCTGGCGTTCGCTCCGTAATGCCTTCCCGCTTGCCACTGTTAAGGGTGTTGCTGACCACCATCTGGCCCAGCCAGAACTGAACGACAAGCGTGTGAGCATCATGACTCGTTCCGGCTATCTTGGAATGCAGCGCACTGGTGCTTACGTTTGGAGTGCCGATATAGAGGCAAGTTGGGAAACGCTTGCCAAGCAAATTATTGCAGCGTGCAACTTGAGCGAATCCGGATTGCCTTACTGGAACAGCGACACCGGTGCATTCTTCCTGGGCAAATACGGTGGTGTGGGTGATGCCGCATGGCGTAACCTGTATCTGAGATGGACGCAGTTCAGCACGTTCACTCCAATGCTGAGATTCCACGGAACCAGCACACCACGTGAGCCTTGGCAGTTTGGTACAAAGGGCGATGCAAGAGGTGAATTCGACAACATACTCAGATATATCAAATTGAGATACAGCCTTCTGCCTTACCTCTACAGCACTGCACATCAGGTGAGAGTGGACGCTCAGGGATTCATGCAGGCAATGCCGCTCGCATTCCCTAATGACAGCCAGTCGTTCGACGTGAAAGACCAGTATATGTTCGGACAGTCGCTGCTCGTGGCACCAGTGATTGAAGACGGTGTGAACGGCAGAAACGTGTATCTGCCTAAGGCCGACAACAATTGGATTGATTTCTGGACTGGATATACATTCGACGGCGGACAGAGCGTGTTCAAGGTGGCTCCTATGGATATCATTCCACTTTACGTAAGAACCGGTACAATCATGCCTTGGGGGCCAGAAGTGCAATACTCAACGGAAAAACCATGGGACAACCTCGAAATCAGGGTTTATCCGGGAAGCGACGGCAAGTTCGTGCTCTATGAAGATGAATTCGAGAATCGCAATTATCAGAACGGCAAGTTTACTGAAATCCCTATCACTTGGAATGAATCCACCAAAACCCTTACATTCGGCAAACGAGTTGGCTCTTACGACGGCATGCTGACAGAGCGTAAGTTCAATATCGTGGTTGTAACTCCTGAAAAGGGCTTTGGCGACAAGTTGAGCACTACCTATGATGCCGTTGTGGACTACAATGGTGAAGAGGTGAGCGTGGTGCTCGAGGTTAAGAACGTGGCAGAACCGGTGTTGGACGAATGCACCGACTATATTGTGAATCCCAGTTTCGAGGCTGACGGAAGAGCGTTGACCAAGGTGGCTCCACAGGGCTGGACAGTGAAGAGTTCCACTACATGGTGGGGTGTGAATCAGGTGAGCCCCGGTGCCGGTGGCGACCCACAGCCAACAGACGGCAATTATATCTTCGGTGTATGGGACGGTGGTGTGCAGGCTGCCAGCATTTATCAGACTATAAACAATCTGACAGCCGGCCAGTATCGACTGACTGTGGATATGCAGGCTTCTAACCGCGACAATGCCATCCGACTTGGCGAGCAGTGTGTGTATGCAAACGACCAGCAAGGTTTTTTTCGCGACCAGTTGCGCACTGCTGGATCGGGGGATGCTTATCCGATGCAGACCATAAGCGTGGACTTTACGGTCAGTGCTGACAACGAGCCGGTTGAAATAGGTGTCAGCACTGCAAAAGCTCCTGCAGAGACATGGTTTAAAATCGATAACTTCAGACTCTACAGAATGTCTGAAGGAGAGACAACCGGCATTAACGGAATTCAGGAAGATGCCTCATTGGCTACAGCAGATGATGCATATTACACACTTTCTGGAATGAGGGTTATGAATCCTACAAGAGGAATTTATATCCATAAAGGGAAAAAAGTGTTGCTGAAGTGAAAGTGAATTTTAAACCAATTCGGCCATTGGATTTTATACAAGAGTTGACTAACTCATTTTCGGTATAACAACTGATTATGATTTGACATAATTATCAGAGGCATCTTTCCGGATGCCTCTTTTTGTATTCCTCAATACGCTCCTTGAACCTTCTGGATTTACTGCTTCCTGGCTTGGGGGTGTATTCCAGATATTCCTTTATGTTTTTGCCAAAATCAACTATGCGTGTTGTGCCGCTGCTTTTTACTATGCAGAGCGAGTCGTAGAGAGTGAAATTGTTGGCGTCGTAGGTTGCGAGCATCATGGAGTCGCCTGCGATGCTGACCGTTTGATAGTATCTGCTGGAGATGCCGTATTTGTCGAAGTCGTCGTCAAAACTGATGAGATAGTTCTTCGGAGAGCAATGGCTGATGGTATATACAGGAGTGGTGGGTTCGCCCAGTTCGTCTTTCATTGTGCGTCGTGCATAGGCATGTTCATGTCCTTGCAACACCAGATCCACATCATACTCTTGAATGACACCGTTGAAGAACCATTTCTGAATCAGATTGTTGCTCTTGATGGAATAGAGCGGATGGTGGACAACCACGATTTTCCATTTGGCTTTGCTTTTTTGCAGTTGCTCTTTCAGCCATGAACGCTGTGTGGGCAGATAGAAGAACTCGCGGTTGGAGTCGAGCAAGAAGAACTGTGTGTTGCCGTAGGTGGTGGTATATACCATGTTGTCGCTTACCTGCGATTTGATGAAATAGGAGAAAATCAGTTGGTAGCGTTTTTCCAATTTGCCTATCACGCCTTTCAGGTAGTCGTGGTTGCCCGTTGCGTTCAGCACCGGCATGTGCTGTGCAATGGAGTCGAGGTCGCGGAAAGTCTCTTCCCAATAGTGGTGGGTGGGTCGCTCTGTGAGGTCGCCTCCGCAAACGAGAAACTCCGCCTTCGGATTCCTGCGTACCGCTTCTTTGAGCATCATGTTCGACACTCCTCCTATGGTGTCTTGCACGTCGCCAACGAAGATGAAGGAGAATTTATCGCGTTTGTCCTTATATGTATGAAAGTCAAACCATTCTGAAATGCTGTCGCCTGTGCAAACCTGATATGAATAATGTGCTTGCGGATTCAGCCCGTTGAGCGCCACATGATAGAAGGCGGCCTTGCCGGAGCGCGATTCAAACACTTCGCCGGATGCCGTGAATGTCAGGGGTGTCGGCCTTGCCCATATCCACTAGTTTCAAGTACGACGGTTTCACCTCGTCGCCACACATCCAGCTTATATTCCTCGACTGCTCGCCTTCATTGCCGAATGTGAGCAGCACCCACTGGGGATGTTCCGCTACCACATAAGGTTGCTCTGCAGGATTATGAAACCATATTCTCCATTTCGTAGCGGCGAATATGGCAAATGCGGCAATGATGAGCAGAAACGCCGTTAGTATCTTATGTCTTTTTATGAATGCCGGCATTAAAATATGTGATTTAGGCGTGCTACTTGGATTGATGTTCATCCGTTTTGATTTTAAGTTGGAATTTTTTGAGAAACATGTATGTGGAATCCAATTATTTTTAGGAACACATTCAAACGGGTTGCAAAATTAATAAAAATTCCGCTAAATGAAAAATATGAGATACCGGTTTAAATTTCATTCAGCAAGAATGCCATATATATAATGGGAGAGTTAAAGTGAAGGCTTGAAAGATTTCTCGCCATAGGCAATTAAACACCAAGTAATTTTTATTCCCTTGAATAGTTCGGCATTTCCGAACTATTCATAATTTGTTCATCAATTCGTAGAGATAGGCGGGACTTTGTACATATAGTTCTCCTTCTTCGTCTTGCAAAGCAGACATCAGTGGTGAGTTATAGACACGATCCATAGCTTGTTCTATCGTGCATCCAGTATCTTCGATGACGTATTTTACTAATTCGCTCAGTGCGTAATTAGTCAGATAAGTTGCTATTTGGTGGTGAGTAGGCTGGTTCATGCTTTCTCGCTGTTTGTTTTGTGAAGGAATTTGAGTGCTCGCTGTGTACCAAAATAGAATTGCTGGTCAAGATATTTGTCTTGCAGAAGTTGTGCTGCCTGTTCCGGTGAGTAGATACCTTCTCTGTAGTTTGTCAATTGTAACACCACGCCATCATCTGCTATCGGTCCTATTACAATATCATAGTCGTGAACGGGCTGTGGACGATTCTTGTCACGATTAGCATAAACAAACAGAAACCACTCTACACAGGCTTTTTCTGGGAATATCTTCACTTTTAACTCTGACTCTAGAACCGACTCAGACATTTCATAGGTGATTAGCGTGGCAGCTCCACCAAACAGTCTCGTTTTTTTCTTTGCCATTCGTATTGCTGTAAGTTTATCGGGTGTCAGGTAGAAACCTTTGCCGAAATCCTTAAATCTTAATCCTTTCTCAAGGTCTATGGTTTCAATGTCTTCATTGGAGCCGTGGTATAGTGTCATGCTAGTTTCCCTCCATTCTTTTGGCAGATGATTAATACGTCATCTATCGTCTCATCAATAGACTGAAGATGCTCTACGTCGTAGAATTCTATCAGGAAGGCGAGTCCCTTGTGTTCATACAAATATCTGAAAGCCGCTTGCCTTGTCATTGCAAAACGGTGGGCGAATGCCTGTATGCATTCTGTCAGAAATGGAATCTCGTACTTACTCATAAATCCTGTTTATAAAACGATTACTTTGTATATCTGCTGCAAAATTACGAATTATTTTCAAAATCACATGGTTTTATTCCCAAAAACGATTTGAGATTATTACTTTTTGGGCAACCTATGCTAAAAATGCAGGAGTTAGTTAATAATTAGCACCTTTCACCTCTACGAGAGTGATTATCGCTTTATTTACGATTCCCAAAGGACGTTATTGCTTGAGTTGTCTGTTATGAAAGACAGGTAACAATCTCCATGGAGAGAATTTGACATTGGAATTGGAGAAGTATTTGTCGAAAATTCAATGATTGTTTGATAGCATTCTCTTGCATTGTAAAATTATAAATTAACACACTTTAATACTCTGAATAAATGATAGTTAATGTGAATACTCTCAGCCTTCATGATTAATAATAAGGACTGTTTGTGCTTATTATTCATACTAATCGTTTAATTCACGAAAAAAAATTACAGCTTTAGCTATTAATCATGGTTACTTTTGTTTGCTTGCCGTCATAAACATTCAGAAATTATTCAACAACTAATACAATTCTAATTATGAAACGTTCTTTTTTTATTTTCACAACAGTGATAATGCTGATGATGGCATCAGCTATGGGCAAACAATCAGAAGTTCATTATTTGTCTTCCATGAAGACAACAATGCAGACACAGTGTAGAATTGATACGTCAGGATTAAATCTGTCAGAAAAATATTGCAAGAGAGATACAGTGCCGCCACGCAAATGGCATCCAGCCGAAAAATGTTATTGATTTTATTGAATAACGAAATAATTTTTATTCGTTGGTTACTTTTACTCAAGCTATGTCATAAACCTGTAAATAGCAACTTTTTTATTAACCCTTTAATACATAATAGACTATGAAATCAAGAATATTCTTAACAGTTGCTTTTGCGATAGCAATGGTAACTTCAATAAGTGCTAAGAGCATAGAAGTATCAAATCTTTTCCCATCAGACTGGACTATTTTCCCTATAGATTTTGCTGAATATAATTGTATGTTTCCTGACGTTGATCCTACGGAGGACATTGAATCAGAATCGGAGAATAAAATGAACAGGAATGTTGAATTTCCAGGTGGAAAATCTGCACTGAATAACTTTTTCAGTAAGAATTTGAAATATCCGTCAAAAGCATATGAATGCAATGTTCAGGGCACGGTGATATGCGGCTTTGTTGTAGGTGCTGACGGAAGAGTGGAGAGGGCGTGGATAGTTCAGTCGTTGTCGGAGGAATGTGATGCGGAAGTGTTAAGAGTGATATCCCAGATGCCGAAATGGGAAGCCGCCATTATAGATGGTTCGTCAGTAAGCAAAATTGTGGAAATACCAATTTCGTTCACAATAAAAGAAGGCATAATTTATTAAAAAAAATATACTGACAAAGTTGGTATAAATTAATCAAATATTAATCCTTTAACACAAACAATTATGAAAAAGAAACTTTTTTCTATGATGGCAATTGCTGCAATCTTTGGTTTATTGTCAGTCGCAAGCAAAGTGAAGAATGTATTTCCTTCAGATGAAACATGGCAGGGAGTGGAATTAAATCAGGAATCCCCACGATGGCCGATAGCGGTTGATGCAGAAGTGGCACGATGGCCGGTAGCTTATTGGCAGACCTTTCCTTCAGGCAGCGATACATTTCCTGCAGACTGGCAGTCGTTAGCGTGCGAAACCTTCCCTTCCGACAGCGAAACTTTTCCTTCTGGTAGCGAAACCTTCCCTGCTTGCTAAATTAAAGTTGTGGGTGTGCCATGGTGCACACCCATTTTAGATTTTAAGTCGTTAAATGGGTTGTTCAGTACTTGTTAATTTTTTAAACAATTGTAAACTACTAAATTAAAAAATTATATAAATATTTTTTTCATAATTATTTTTTGGTTACTTTTGAAAAATGAAAGTCATTAACCTGTAAATCAACAGAAGTTATAACCAAAAACTTGTGGATATGGAAACAAATAATATCAAATCAGAAGATAGATATTCTCCAAACAGCGATTTCGGGTCATCTGACTATCGTCCAAATTGGGTTATGGTAGAAGAATCCAAAGCCAACCATACTTTTTATCATGGTAAATCTTTTTATTTATGGACTATTGTCGGTTTGGTCATTTTGACTGTAACCATCGCATTGTTTAAAGCATTCACGACTTCATACAATTCTGTCAATTCATCAGATAATGCCTCTGTACCAAGTTATACACATGGCGGAACTTATTCTGATAATAATGAATATGAAGAGAGTGTAAACTTTAGTGGAGGAAATAAAATCGAAACAGTTTTACCAGTGAAGCTTCCATCTCTTACTAATATACTCCCGGATTTCAAATTACCTGAAGTCATTTTAGATACATCTGTGATAAAAAATAGAATACCTGAAGTGGTGGACGTTCGTTTAAAGGCCAATGAATTGTTCCATTTAGATTCAATTAAGGCAAGACATAAAATTTATGAAAGAACTCCATTAGTAAAGGAAGAAAGTTCTAATATAGATGATATAAACATTGATATTCCAGATTTAGAGTCTGTTGTTAATTCTAATGTTAATACTCCAAATGGCAATAGATTTTTACATAATCGATACACAGGAGAGAATGTTAACTTAAAGCAGAACAATGATTTATCGTCAGAGAGGCGGGCTTCAGATAAAGACAGTTTGAAATAGAAATAAAAATATTTCCTATAACCTTTATACATTAATATATTATGAAACGTTTTGCTATTATTTCGTTTATCATGATTTTGCTGTCTGTCAATGTTTTTGCTACCAAAAGGGCCTTGGTGATTGGGCTTGGCAGACAACAGGATTCAAGCTGGTCAAAAATCCATGGTGACAATGATGTGGTCTATGTACAAAAGATGCTGAAATCATGTGGATATTCAAGTGGCAATACAATGACTATTGTCAATGAAAAGGCCACAAAGAGAGGATTGATGGAATCGTTTAAAAAACTGGCTGAACAATGCAAGTCAGGAGATATAGTGTATATCCATTTTTCAGGGCATGGTCAACAGGTGGTTGACAAAAACAAGGTAAAAAGAGAATCGTGGATTCCATACGATGCTTGTAAAGAGAACTGTGCCAATGATAAAGGGGAAAAACATCTTATAGACTATGAAATAAATGAATTGCTCAAAAAAATCAATAATAAAATAGGAAATGGAGGGAAACTGTTGGTTGTGGTCGATGCATGCTGTAGTGCAAATTCAGTAAGAGGTGACGATGAAGGAAACGATGAGGATGACGTTGCTTGCAGAGGAACTGATGATGAATTCATGGTCACTTCATTCGAACTTCCAAAGCAAGAATTGAAAGCGCCGTGGATTACCCTTAGTGCATGCCAAAGCTATGAGAAGGCATGGGAAATCCAGGGATTAAAAGTCGGGAAACTTACATATGCCCTTTACAGTGTTATAGTCGAAGCAAAGAAGAAAGGCATCACCTGTGATAAATTCGTAAAGTTATTTGAAAAGTATCAAGAGGATTGGCTTAAAACAAATAAAATAGGAAAAAGACAAAAGCCTGAGGGGGAAAAAAACGAATGTAATTATGATATAAATGCTGTGTTGAAGTAAGTTCTGATTGACAGATGATCCTAGTATTATAATATCCATAGTTGTCTCTATTTAATATTAATGGACTTATGAACCAAGAAAACCAAGATAGAATCGACAAATATGTCACTGGCAAAATGACCGAAGAAGAGCGAACATCTTTTGAACATGAGATGAAGAATGATCCTCAGCTACGACAACAGGCGGAATTCACTCGGACTGTAAGCAAGTCGATCAAAAACCGAAATGAAAAGTTGGAAATGATGAAGGGCTTCGAGAGGGAATACGAAAACAATTATGAGGGCAGGAAAAAGTCAAACGATTCTTCGCACGGCAAATTCAAATTCATATATTGGGCATCAAGCATCGCTGCTGTGCTCGTGGTGGGATTCTTTATCATGAAATCTGTTAATAACTCATCCGAGAACATGACTTTCCCGATAGAGTTGGCTGTTGAAAGCGGCAGAGGTGGTGGGAATGAACTCAATGAATTAAAACAACTCATTGAGAATGACAAATGCGAAGAGGCTCTTAAGAGAATTGATAAACACTTGGAATCTAATAAAGATTATTTGTTGGAATTAAAAAATGACACAACTATAGAAAATGATGAAAAAGAATACAAGACTGCAGGTATAAACGAAGAGAATGAACATCTTAAATGGTTGAAGGCTCATGCGTTAATCAGATTGGGGAAAAAGGATGGCGCGAAAACGCTGCTTAATGAAATACGCAGTCGTGATGGGCAGTATAAAGAAAAGGCTAACGAGCTTTATAATAAAATCAAATAGTCGTGAGGCATATAATAGTCATATTGTTTGTGTTTTTGTTTTCTGGTCAGGCTTTTGCGCAGGAACAGGATAGTACTATAAACAGATATCATTTCTCAAATCATTTTAGAAATGGTAAGCATTTGGTAGGTGATGAAAGCAAATCCATATTTAGCGAATTTTTTGAAAATACATCTCGTCGGTTTGGCTTTTTAAAGCAAATAAACTTAAACAGATATCAAATGGTTGCCGACTATTTGTATCTTATGAATAATTATACGGAATCAGAACTTGATTCTATACAGGATTCTATAAAAAATCATATTTCACAACAACATTCTTCTGATTCGTATGATTGGTTTTTGTTCTATTATGTGTCTGGGCGTTTAAATATAAAAGAAAACAATCATCTTTTGGCTTGTGAAAACTATAAAAATGCTATAAAATCCTTATATGAAATAAATGATAATACTGATTTGCGGGTCTTTTTAGCGATGACTTTTGTGTTATCACTCCAAGATGGATTTTTCCCTGATTATAAAGATGCAGATAGGTTGATGAAACATATATGCTTTGGAATTGCTGATGATTGTGAGAGAGACTTAACAGAAACGGGGGATATAAATGTTGCTGAAAATTCTTTATGGGCTTTGTATTTACATATGATTTCTTATGAATACACATATCCCCTTGAAAGGATGCGGTATTTATATGAATCTGAAGGTTTTTTTGAAAAAGCCTTGGATTCAAATACAACTTTATGTGAAATTTATGTATACCTGATTAAGTCTTGGTTGATGTTTTCATCATTTCATAATATTGACGGTTTCATGGAGCAGTATTCACAGGTGATGATGGATATGTCGTCGCTTACACTTAAGGCTAATCACGAAAAAGACAGGTTTACAAAATACAGTTATAATGCTTTGTTGATGAATAAAGGATTTTTGCTGGCAGCAGAACAATCTTTGGATGATATTATAAAATCAAATGGTGACTCTCTGGCATTTGACTTGTTTAAGGAAAGAGAGAGGCTACAATCTTCTTTAAAGGAAATAGCTGTCAACCAAAACATAAGTGAGGAACGGGTTGCTGAAATAAATGACAGTCTGCTTTTAATTCAACGGCAGCTTGCCAGGAAAGCTGAACAATATGGTTATTTGGATTTTCTTTCCATCAAATATGATAGTATCAGAAATGCTTTAAAAGATAACGAATATATTGTTGACTTTACCGACTATGCAGAAGAAAATGGAACAACTCAATATGTTGCATATGTGTTCAATAAACAAGATGATTTTCCTCATTTGATGAAGGTCTTTACTGGAGGAGAATTGGATAGTCTAAAAGATGATTTGGAATCACATAAGTTGTATGAAGGTGATGTGGCGTCAAATATCGTTAAATTGATATGTAATCCCATAAAGGAAACGATTGATATTCCAGAAGGCGCTACCGTGTATTTTATTCCTTCGGGAGAATTGCACCAGCTTTCATTGGAATCACTTCCAATCGAAGGCAATTACAAATTCATACGCTTATCTTCTGCAAGGGAAGTGATAAAAAGACATCATACATTAAAATTTGACTATAATACCTCCAATGCAGTATTATATGGCGGATTGGAATATGATTTGCCGGACGAAACAATGAAGAAGGAACATGAAAAATATGTTGACAGAATTCCATCTTATGTCCTTGAGAGAGGTGATGACTCTATTGGGAATAGTCGCAATCAAGGATGGAAAGACTTACCGGGAACAGAGGAAGAAGTGAATGCGGTGGAAAATGTGCTGAAAAACAGCCATGAGATAAGAAAATATACTGGCAGTGAGGGTACGGAAGAATCTTTCTTGAGTTTACACGGGCATGCACCTCAAATTATGCTGATGTCGACCCATGGTTTTTATTATACGCCAAAACAAGCTGAAAATAAGGCGTATTTTAAAGGTTACACTGATGCAATGTCATTATCAGGTCTGATACTGTCCGGCGGCAACCGTGCATGGCGCGGTGAATCGTTGCCGGAAGGGGTTCTTCCGGGCATATTGACTGCAGATAAGATTTCACGCATGAATTTTGAAGGTTTGGATTTGGTAGTGTTGTCAGCCTGTCAGACAGGTCAGGGAAAGGTGACACCTGAAGGTGTTTATGGTCTTCAGCGTGCCTTCAAGAAAGCTGGTGCTGGAACAATAGTCATGACGCTTTGGAATGTTGATGACAAAGCAACGAAAGATTTCATGGTTAGATTTTTCGAGAATTTGGCGTTAAATGGTTGGAACAAACGCAAGGCTTTCGACGATGCAAAGATGTATATAAAATCAAAATATAAAGAACCATATTATTGGGCCGGATTCGTTATGTTGGACTGATTTTGTTAATAAGCACAAGTGAAGTCTTTTTTTTAAAGAGCAAATAATTGAGAGTAAAAAAGAAATAGTTGATAATTAATCCGTTTAATTGGATATAAAGAAATGTTAATACGATTAAAACAAAAAAAATACTCTGACAAGTCCTATATTCAGGGGTTGCAACAACGCGACAAGTTGATAGAACAGGCTTGCTATGATTATTTAAGGAAATATTTTGAGCAGAACTATCGTGGTTTGTTCTTTGTTGGGGACGAGCAAAAGAATGAAATCTTTCAGGAATCATATGTCACTTTTTGGCAAAATGTTGAAAACCGTAAGATATATGTTGAAGATGATATTCTCAAGGGCAGGGATGGAAGTGAATTCAGATGTTCTCTTACCACTTATTTTATGGGTATTGCGAGGTTGAAATACCTTGAATGGACTCGTCAAAACAAATCTCACGGCAACATTGATGACGACGAACGATATATTTATGGCAATGCAGAGGAACTGTATACTGAAATTTTATACGACATGGAAGACACATCGATGACAGATATCATTTCCGACTGTATCAGCCGTTTGTCAACAGGTTGCACTCAGATAATGACATTGTTCTATTATAAAGAAAAAAGTCTGGATGAAATCATGATTGAGGTGCCAACATATAAAAGCAAAGACGCTCTGAAGACAGCCAAATATAAGTGTATGCAGAATTTAAAGAAATGTGCCACTTCCACTTATGAAAGATTTAACTCAAATCGGTAAATAGGACGAAATGAGTAGGAATTAGAATTAGAATTATAAGAAATTCTAAAGTATGATTTCTCCATCCGGAATTTTGCTGATTAAATTTTTTACTTTATTTTTGTACAAATTCAATTAAATCTATAAGTATTATGAAACTGGCAGAAGCTTTAAGTATCCGAAAAGACTTGCAGAAACGCATAGATCAAATCAGCGACCGCATCAACAACAACGTGAAGGTGCAGGAGGGCGAAGAGCCCAACGAAAATCCCAAAGAACTTTTTGCGGAGTTGGATTCCTGCCTCAAGCAGTTGCAGGACATTATCTATAAAATCAACCTCACCAATATCAGAACCCTGGTAGAGGGAACCTCTCTCACACAGCTCATGGCAGAGCGCGACGTTCTCAGCCTGCGGCTTACGAAGCTCAGAACCATCTTCAACAATGCGTCGGCAATGCAAGACCGCTATTCCAGGTCAGAAATCAAGATGATTGTGACAGTGGATGTGAAGAAGCTTACTAAAGACATCGACCTTTTATCGGCTAAATACCGTCAGCTCGACATCAAAATCCAGGCGGCGAATTTCGCCACCGATTTGGTGGAGAGTTGAACCGGGAAATATCAGGTTTGTAGCTGAAGGTGGCGGGCGAGTTAAAAAATCAATCTGTAATCGCGTTAATCGGGATTCGCGGTGAAAACACTTACGGAGCATATCCCGCACGTTGGCATGCTAATGCATAGTGCACGTGACTCATGAGGCATGACCATTAACTGACGACACTGGAAGCGAGGGAGGGTAGTGGGGACTTTTTTGTATCTTTGTGCATGAAAGGAAACAGGCAAATGCTTGTGCCAAAAGAATGTTATATTAAGAATATCACTCTTTGTGGCCATAGGATATATTGGCAATGGACGGGTTTGAAAAAGTTCTCGATCAGTCCTAAAGACATATTATTACTTGCGATGAAATTTGAGAAAAGCATATAATTTTCAATGGAAACGATTCAGCATATTATTATAGACAATACATTGAAGAGAATTGGTGAGGAGCAGTTCTCCGACTATCTTTGCCATGCCTATTGCTACGATGGGTATTGCACGTTTCAACGCAACGGCCAGTCTTTCCGCTTCGAGGCCGGCGATTGCCTGATTATTGCCCGTCGAGGCGATTTGGTGAAGAACCTGAAGGAGAGCGAAGATTTCCGTGTGGATGTCATCTATGTGACGCAGAAGTTCATCGAAATGTCCACGCCTCAAAGTAATTACGGCATGCGCGGTCAGCTCTTCTTGTTTCAGAACCCTATCATGAAGTTGAATTCAGAGCAGCAGGAGTTGTGTCGATTGAATTTCGAGGCCGTTAAACGACGGCTGAAGCAGACAGACCATCATTTCCGGCGTGATGCGCTGATGAATGCCGTGGAGTGTATGATCATCGACTTCTTCGACTTCCATTCTAAGCTGTATCCGGCTGACAAAATCAGTTTCCAGCAACATCAGTTGATGGAAGAATTCATGGCGATGCTGGAACGTGGCGACTACAGGAAGAACCGTGACATCGGCTACTATGCCGATAAGCTCTGCGTCACGTCAAAATATCTGAGCGAGGTTTGCAAGAAGGTAAGCGGTCTGCCGGCAGCCTTTTGGATAACCCGCTACACGTCGCTTGACATCAGCCGGACGCTTCGAGATCGCACTCTCTCGTTTACTGACATTTGCGATATGTTCGGTTTCTCGTCGCTTTCCCATTTCAGCCGGTATGTGCAGACTAATTTAGGAGCCAAGCCATCGGATTTCAGGGAGTAACTGCCCTATAAGGAAGCAGAAAAGCACGAAAGTCAGAATTTGGTAAAATCCCCCGAAAATTGTGTTAATGCGGTTTCGGGGGATCATCGTACCTTTGCAGAGTGAAACATATAAAAGTAATAAAACGATGGAATTCAGAATGCAAGACCGCATGGAATTGAAGGCATTAGTAGACTTCTATGCAACCGAGAGTGACAAGAACAATCAGGACTGCTACGTGGAGATTTTCCGCCCAGACATTAAGCTAGACGTGTATTTCGGCGACAAGCTTGGTATGCAAGCCCGTGAGGTGCATGACATGATTCGCCAGTACAAGGCATTCGGTGCCGCTAAGGTGTCGTTCCACATGAACGGTCAGCAGAACGTGGACTTCGTGGATGAGACTCACGCTACCGGTACATGCTACGCTTTGGCCACGCTGGTTACTGAGCAGGATGGAAAGGACGTGCTGACCACCCACGCCGTTCGCTACTACGACAAGTACGTGAAGATAGAAGGCCGCTGGTGGATAGCCGAGCGTGAGCAACACTTCGAGTGGTCAACCAATCAAACTCTGGGATAATGGGAAAGACACTGATTGCGTACTACTCTCGTCGCGGAGAGAACTATGTGAACGGAAGTATCAAGAA
>ERZ842401.1104-NODE-1104-length-39522-cov-112.310665_pt1 | contig 39522 bp, 39 predicted proteins | sample MGYA00521270_ERZ842401 | MGnify/ENA primary metagenome ERZ842401 (study PRJEB31892, sample SAMEA3878208) | bioreactor metagenome | biome: Moose rumen | place: Sweden | collected 2011-10 | study: EMG produced TPA metagenomics assembly of the PRJEB12797 data set...
TGGTAGTATCATCGGTGTTCTCAGCGACCTCAGTAGTCGAATTCTTCACGCGCTTCAGCGTAGCCTGCTTCTCGAAGTCTATACTCCATGTCTTGGGCAGGTCAACCTCGATGCTCACCGTGCAGTCGCTGATGCTGAGGTCAGAGGTAGTGATGGCACGGTTCACGTCGATGAGCGCAGCCTTCTGCGGGTCGGTCTCAGCCGCCTTCTTAGCCTGAAGCTTAGCCTTCAGCTGGCTCTGGGTGAGCGATCCCGATACCTTCGGACGGAAGATGAGTCCGCTGGGCGAACAGATAATCTTCGCGTTGAGGGTCAGGTTCTCCAGCATCTTGTTTTCAATCTGCTGCATCACGGCTGCCACGTCGGCTGCTGTTACTGTCGAGCCGTTAGCCATGCGGGTGCACCAGTCACTGAACTCGATAACCTGGGTGTTCACTAAGCGGGGCACAATGATGTCCTCATTGATCATCGCGTTGTGCTGCTTTTGCATTTGTACTGTTAACATTCTCTTGCCCCTTGTCAGTAGGGGACTTGTTTTTTCCACTGCAGAACGACATTGTTCTCGTGAACTGACGGTGCAAAGGTACGCCAGTGCAAGGGCTGCCAATTCCACGGCATACCGTGCAATAAAATCGCATAGAATTAACATTATTAACAACAATAAACAATGAAGTTCTCGTTTTCATCGAAATTCCCCCAGCGTGTCTGCCGTCAGCTGCTGCGCGCCTTGGGAGCCGAGATTGACAACTACCGTATCATCCTCGGTGTCAATGTTACGGAGCTGATGACCTCACTCGGCATCAGTCATCCTATTCTAAAAAGGTATTAAGCGGACAGCCCACACATCTCTTCTATTATCTGGCAGTCATTCTCTACATCATCACGAAGGCCAAGCCAGACGATCCCTTACCCTCCCAGTTTTTCGATGATTTCCTTCAGGTCTTTAAGAATACAAAACTTCATGACGAAGAATCCATATAAAACCTCAGTTTCGACAGGGACCTCCCAAACCCTGGCTCGAGCCAAATCATCGATTGGCCCGAGCCAACACCCGATTTGGCTCGAGCCAGCGTTTTTTGGAAATCCATCCTCCAGTATTTCTGTGATTTCTGTGTAACATTATGCTCTATACGATTAAGCATAACAAAAACTACACCAGTACTGCCTCAACATACCAGCAGTACCTCGGTATAGTCAATAGGGAGACTCTGTTGAACTTAGCTCAGACGCTAGGCATTCCTGGTGTGGCTAAGACCCATGCCAAGGCGAAGGCATCAATGAGGTCGGAATCATCAAGACTCGCCGAGTACCTCGAAAAAGGTATCGTCAAATGACAACATCCGAAATCAATAAGGTAAGGAAAGCGATGCTCTCGGCATCTGACTGGACTAAGTTTTGTATAACTTGGCGTTTGCGCAGCGATGTAGAGCAGTATTCTTTTTACAAATTCCCCGATGAGCAGTATGCTCATTTCCTGGAACTTTGTAAACAAGGAGATTATGCTCACCCCATATCTTATCTTCATGATACAATGCTTCCTGCTCTTAAGAGAGCAGACAAGAGGATATACGACCATGCAATGATGTCTATCCAGGTGACAATGACCTGTCGTTATGAAAGGCCGATACTTCACAAAAAGGACATTGATGAAGCCTTAGCTCGTGAAGAGCTTTTGCTTCCTTTGATGAAAAAGTTAAATAAAGAAATCAGAGTGTATGGAGGATCTTCAGAAATCGAAGATCTTTTCTATATTTTGAAGCAATTGGCTCAGATGGACGAGAAGAAACGTCCCTTCGGATTGAAATATGCCGTATTCCACTTGATTGCCCAAATCGTTACAAAGCGCGATAAATCCTATCTTCATGGCGCTGTCCTTGACAATATTGCCTATCTGGTAGAAAAGTATCATTTCCTAGACCCTGATGAGCCACGCGACTTGATACTGGCAACATTCGATATTCACAAGAAAGACTTTATTGATGAGTGGAAAGAATTTAAGATTATCCATAGCAATCCTGTTCAAACCGTACTGGATAACTACATGCATAGTCGGATAACAGAGATGCAGCAAGCTCGTAAGGCAAATGAAACGGAAGGACCTTTTAAACACCTTCCGGCTATAACTAAGCATCCTGCTGTTTACCCCTCTCATGAGAAGTCCTATTGCGCCTCTCGCATTGTACGCCCTAGAATTTATGAGGTAACCTTGCCATTGGATGATGGCCTCTATTTCATCGTCTATTTCCATTTCCTTGAGCAAAAAGGCTACACTCAAGCCACCTGTTATTGGGGTAGTATTTTCGACTTTATGATGAAAAGTGTACAACCTGAGTACCCAGGAAGTTCTTGTATGACGCTCACACGCTCTTTTGTCAAGAAGTATCCGCATATTGCATGTGTTTATGGCTTTCAGGATGACAATAAAGACGGTCGTTGGCCGTACCTTACAACGATAGGCTGGGATCATCAGCCCAAGGAGTGGTGGTTATCAATGCGCCTTTACGATTTTGACTATGTCAAGCTTTGTAGTCTTGGCCCTTTGTTCAGCGACGATGTTGTAAATGCGCTCGGAAATCTTCGTGATGCAGCCCTCGCCATGATGCGTGACATCCAGCGTAGTGATGCCAAGCAGCCCAAACTGTTGATGAATGAGTTATTCGGTATGTGAATAAAAAGCCTGGATTTCCAGTCTTACTCCATCGAAAGTAGTCCTCAAATAATAGGCAAAAGTATTAATTTTCTAAATTGTGAATTCTATAATCCCCTGTAATAAAAGGGGTAGGAATCCGTTGGGTGCTTACGTATTATGGAAAAGGGATTACTCCAACCATAAGAAACTGAAAGTAAGTAAAGATTAAGGACAAACATAGAATGGAAAGAAAAAAATATATTATAGTTTTGGAATATGGCACAGAGAATATTGGAGACAGTATTTCCAATATTGTAGAGATGCTAAATTCTATTGGTAAGACCTTGCAGTTGTCTGCACATGCATTTATGATGCTGTCAGTAGATTCTGCAGTGGTTATTAGAGATGCAATTAAGAATTCTCCGTATGATATTGAGAGTATTTTTGTTGCAGAAGTTAATTCACCTGCGGCTTGGCGTAGCCTGGTCGCTGATAACAATGATGTAAAAACCTTTTTAAGAAATGAGCTCTGAGAATAACACCCAACAGGAGTTGCCGCAGCAGCGCAGGATGATTAATGAAGGCTTTTGCTTCCATTGTCATTATCCAAGTATATCTGGCACCCAGAATGCTTTTTCCTATTATAAGGATCATAGGAAACCACAGAATGAACTATACAAATCCAGTACTCCTATCGCTATTGATACCAATGTGCTGCAGGAATTGTATAGCATTTCGTTTAAGGAACGTTCTGCTTTCTTGAAGTTTATCAACGAGAATGCGCATCGTATCATTATTACGTCGCAGGTTCAGAAAGAATATATGAGCCATCGCGTTGATGCGATACAATCATTCATTAAGACTTTAAAGGAGGTCGAAGGGTTCCCTAAGAAGATACAGGATGCATTGAAACAAGCATTTGATGTGGCCTTGAGTCAACTTAAGACAAACGGCAATCGCCCTATAGTGTCAAGCGATATGGCTGGTGTTCCTGATTATATCAAGGAGATACGTGAGTTTTTGGAGCAGAATAAATTCACGGAAGATTTTTTAACAAATCTAGATGCCAAGTTTGAACCTCTTATTGAGAGCGTAAAGAAGGGCGTGGAGCAGTCTTTATGTAAGGCGGTATACGAACTTGATGATCCCGTTCTTGCAGCGTTGAGTAAGACCACAATTTTGCAGGAATTAAATCCAGAAGAGAAAGATTTCTTGACAGGCAAGTATCAATCTTTGCTTGAGGAGTTTAATACCTATAAACTAGATAGTGCACGAAAAGATCTTTATGCCTTCCCTGGTTGTGGTGACCGTAAGAAGATAAAGGAAGGACGTGATCCTCTAGGTGATTTCTATATATATCATGAGCTTCTGTCTTATATGTGGCATGAAAATAAGGATGTGGTTTTCCTTACTAACGATGTGACCAAATCTGATTGGATCCAGCAAAACGGCAAGCCTTTCAATCACTATATCGTTGATACATTTATCAACACCGGTCACATGCTGTATATCTTTAATGCTCGTGACTTTACCACACTGTCGTTTGAGGCGGTAGCTGAAGTTGATTCCACGGAAGCAGACGATGCAATAGGAGATGTTAAGGGAACATCAGAAGAAACTACTGTGATTCCTGAAACATCAGTTGCTACAACTGAAACGGTCACTCCAGAAAGCGCAGCAACCCCAGAGTCAAGTGAAGCGTCACCCACTGAAGGAGTAGATGCTGCTCCAACAGAGACATCTGATGATGTTGTGCAGCAACCAACTGTGGCCAATCCAAATTATTCCTATTTGAGGTCTATAACAAAAGAGAGATTTCTCCAAGAATTGGAGACCGCAGAGCTGTGGGCAAGTAGTTATGGTGACGGCTATGTAAATAGAGACTATTTCATTTACACTATATTAGGCCATAAGCGTTTTGATTGGGATAGCTCATTTGTCGTTCTTGAGGACTTGCTTAAAGAGGGGGTGGTTACAATTGTTGACGAGGAACATGATGAACGAATGATAAAGTGCTTAAAGAGAATAAAACAATAAAAATTCGCGCATTAGGTGGACAAGGCAGTCTAAAAATGCTTTGTTTATGCCTGTGCGTAGTATTTGACAACTAAGCGGCTTCCGCTCTTACGCGCAAGCGGAGCCGCGATGGGGCAGGGAGGAGTATCCGCACACTCCAAACGGCCAGATATAGGGGCGGGGAACCCGCTGGTCTCTCATAAAGATATAAAGGTTCAAAAATAACAGCGGGCCGCCCCTTTAAAAACATCATCCATCTTCCTTCTTACATCTTACATCTATTATGTTTACACTTATATATTACCAAGGAAAGTTTAACCGTCCTGACACGTTGATTCCATTCTTGGAGAGCAATGTGGGGAAGGATTCTCTTATGCAGATAGATTGTGTGACTCCTTATGTGGGAACAGAGCAGGATTTGATAAATGAGGTGTGCGATTATCTGAATAGGATTAATACTAAAATCGAGGTGAACTATAACGTCACGATGAGTAAGAACTCAGAGTCAAGCAATAGTGGAACAATAGTTAACTACCTGGCCATACAGTTACGAGTAATGGCAAGAGTAAAGTAAAAAGAAGGCAATGAACTATATTATACATACACCCAGTGCGGTGAGACTTAAGAAGGAAATTGCAGATCGTGTTTTGGCCGGGGTGGATTCCGATGGTAAGGACATAATGACCTGGAAGTGTGTTGAGACGGAAGCGAATGATAAAGTTCTTGTATACACAGCCGACCAATGGGAGGAGAAAGGCTGCATAACACTGAAGCACAATACTAGTCATAATGCACTTAAAGTGAGATTTCATTATTGGGACTCTTGTGAAGATAGGTATAATGATGACGACAAGTATATGCTTGGACGCTTTACTGAGCTAATCTTGGTGCATTTCTCTTATTATATCGACAAGATAGTAATAGAGTGAAATATAATTCTTAATTAAAGTATTATGAATATATTAGTTACAGGAGCCAATGGTCAGCTTGGCAATGAAATGCGCATTGTCACCAAAGGCTCAAAAAATAAATACATTTTCACTGACGTTTGTGATGAGCATCCAGAATCACTGGAAATGCTCCACAAATTGGCAGGGGATGATGTGGATAGCACAACCACTAAGTTGGATATAACTAATCTTGATGCCATACGTAAGATGGTGAAGGGGAATGATGTCAAATTTATCGTCAATTGTGCAGCATGGACCAATGTGGATGGAGCTGAAGATCCTGAGAAGTATGACCTGGTTGAACTGTTAAATGCTAAAGCCCCCGAGAACTTGGCTGTAGCAATGAAGGAAGTTGGCGGTCTGCTGGTTCATATAAGTACAGACTATGTCTTTGGAGGAGACCCTTACAACACACCTTGCAAAGAAGACCAGAAGGGTACGCCTACAGGTGTGTATGGACTTACAAAACTTCATGGCGAGCAGAACATCCAAACGACTGGCGTAGATTATCTCATCTTCCGCACAGCTTGGCTTTACAGCGAGTTCGGAAAGAACTTCGTTAAGACAATGATGAATCTCACAGCAACCAAACCTCAGCTAAAAGTGGTGTTCGACCAAGTTGGAACGCCGACTTATGCATACGATTTGGCGGAAGCCATTTTTGATATTATTGATAATCGCAAATTTCAAGGTAATAGTGGAGTTTATCATTATAGCAACGAAGGGGTTTGTAGCTGGTTTGATTTCACAAAGATGATTGCTGAGATTGCAGGAAATACTGATTGTGACATTCAACCATGTCATTCAGACGAATTTCCGAGCCCCGTCAAGCGTCCTGCATTCTCCGTTCTTGATAAGACAAAGGTGAAAGAGACTTTTGGACTATCTGTTCCTTATTGGACAGATTCATTACGTAAGTGTATTACTAATCTTATGTGCCAGCAATAATTCTCAATTTTCAATTCTCAATTTTCAATTAGATAAATGGAAGTAATAAAAACAGCTATTGATGGCGTGGTAATTATTGAACCCAAAGTTTTCGGAGATAAGAGAGGCTATTTCTTTGAGAGTTTCTCTCAGCGTGAATTTGATGAGAAGGTGGCACCCATTCTTGGACATACAATCAATTTCGTTCAAGACAACGAATCTATGTCAAGTTATGGAGTGATGCGTGGCCTTCATTTTCAGAGACCACCCTACACACAAAGTAAAATTGTTCGATGTGTAAAGGGTGCTGTACTAGATGTAGCTGTGGATATTCGAAAGGGAAGTCCCACATATGGACAACATGTGGCAGTAGAACTCACCGAGGCTAACCACCGCCAGTTTTTTGTACCTCGTGGTTTTGCTCACGGCTTTGCCGTATTGAGCGATACCGCTGTATTCCAATATAAATGCGATGAGTTCTATCATCCTGAAGCTGATGGTGGCATAAGTATCTTAGATGACTCTCTGGGCATTGATTGGCGAATCCCTACAGAAAAGGCAAATCTCTCGGATAAGGACACAAAACACTCTTTGCTGAAGGACTTTGATAGTCCATTTGACATAAAAGAAAACCTATACAAATAAACATTATGAATTATCGAGCAAACCGAATGCAGCAAGCTTGCTTATTGCTGAGGCGCAGCCGATGATGCATGTTAAAACATAGTTTGAACATGAAGGGAATAGTTTTAGCAGGTGGTAGCGGCACTCGCCTCTACCCAATTACCAAGGGAATCTCGAAGCAGTTGATTCCGATTTTTGACAAACCGATGGTTTATTATCCCATCTCAGTGTTAATGTTAGCGGGTATTCGGGAAATCCTGATAATCTCTACTCCAGATGATTTACCAGGATTCAAAAGACTCTTGGGGGATGGTAGTAACTATGGAGTAAATTTTGAATACGCAGAACAGCCATCACCAGATGGGCTTGCACAAGCTTTTATCATTGGTGAGAAGTTTATTGGCAATGATTCTGCTTGTCTAGTTTTGGGTGATAACATTTTCAACGGAAATGGTTTTAGCACTTTATTGAAAATAGCAGTTGAGGATGCAGAACAGAACAATAAGGCGACAGTCTTTGGCTATTGGGTATCAGATCCAGAGCGTTATGGAGTGGCAGAATTCGATAATGAAGGTAACTGCCTGAGCATTGAAGAAAAGCCAGCTAAGCCCAAGAGCCATTATGCTGTAGTTGGTCTTTACTTCTATCCAAATAAAGTAGTAGAAGTAGCCAAGAATATCAAACCATCTGCCCGAGGTGAACTAGAAATAACAACAGTCAATCAGGAATTCCTTAAGGTTGGTAATCTTAAAGTTCAAACATTAGGACGTGGATTTGCATGGCTTGATACTGGGACTCATGATTCTTTGGCGGAAGCATCCACCTATATTGAGGTGATAGAAAAACGTCAAGGCCTTAAAGTAGCGTGCCTTGAAGGCATTGCCTATCGTAAAGGCTGGATTAATGAAGATAAGATGCGAGAGTTGGCACAGCCCATGTCGAAAAATCAATATGGTCAATATTTGCTTAATGTGATAGAAGAAGTAAAACGTACAGGCAACCCTAATATTTGAATCACATGAAACGTACAATCGTCATTACCGGTGGCGCAGGCTTTATTGGAAGTCACGTGGTGCGCCTGTTCGTGAACAAGTATCCCGAGTATCACATTATTAACCTCGACAAGCTTACCTATGCTGGTAACTTGGCTAACCTGAAGGACATCGAGAACAAGCCAAACTACGAGTTTGTTAAGATGGACATCTGCGATTTCGACGCTTTCTACAAGCTTATGCAGGACAAGAAGGTTGATGGTATCATTCACCTGGCTGCCGAGAGTCATGTAGACCGCTCTATCAAGGATCCATTTACTTTCGCTAAAACCAACGTGATGGGTACTCTGTCGCTGCTCCAGGCTGCAAAGCTGTATTGGGAGAGCCTGCCAGAGAAGTACGAGGGCAAGCGCTTCTACCACATCTCTACCGATGAGGTCTATGGCGCACTCGAGCTCACTCACCCTGAGGGTATCGAGCCTCCATTCACCACTACCGCTTCAAGCTCAGAGCATCATCTGGCTTATGGCGATAAGTTCTTCCTCGAGACTACAAAGTATAATCCCCACTCACCATATTCGGCTTCAAAGGCATCGAGCGACCACTTTGTTCGCGCATTCCACGATACTTATGGCATGCCAGTAGTTGTAACCAACTGCTCAAACAACTATGGTCCTTATCAGTTCCCTGAGAAGCTCATTCCTCTGTTCATCAATAACATCCGTCATCGCAAGCCTCTGCCTGTATATGGTAAGGGCGAGAACGTGCGCGACTGGTTGTATGTAGAGGATCACGCTCGTGCTATCGACCTCATTTTCCATAAAGGGTTTAAAGATGCTGAACCGAGTGAGCAGCGAGAGCAGAGTCAAGCCGGTTTGAACTCTGCCGAGTCGCGTTCGAGGTCGAACGAAGTTCAAACCTATAATATCGGTGGTTTCAACGAGTGGAAGAACATCGACATCATCAAGGTGGTGATTAAGACTGTAGATCGTCTGCTGGGTCGTAAAGAAGCCGAGGATATGGACCTCATTACCTTCGTTACAGACCGTGCTGGTCATGATCTCCGCTATGCAATTGATAGTACCAAACTCCAGAAAGGACTTGGGTGGGAACCAAGCCTTCAATTTGAGGAAGGTATTGAAAAGACCGTGAAGTGGTATTTGGATAATCAAGAATGGCTGGAAAATGTTACCAGCGGCGATTACCAAAAGTATTATGATAGTCAATATAAGAATCGCTAGATATGAAAGTAGTATTATTAGCTGGTGGCTTTGGCTCCCGTATCTCCGAGGAGTCTGTATTTAAGCCCAAACCTATGATTGAAATAGGTGGTATGCCTATTCTGTGGCATATCATGAAAGAGTATGCCTATTACGGACACAATGAGTTTATTATCTGTGCTGGCTATAAACAGGAATATATCAAGGAATGGTTTAACAACTATTTCTTACACAACTCCGATGTCAGCTTTGATTTCCGAAATGGAAAGAATGAGGTTATAATCCATGAAAGCCATCCTGAACCTTGGAAAGTCACTGTTGTGGATACTGGCTACAACACCATGACTGGAGGCCGTATTAAACGCATTCAGAAGTATGTAGGAAATGAGCCTTTTTTTATGACATATGGAGATGGGGTATGTGATGTCGATATTAATAAGTTGTTGGCATTCCACCACTCACATGGAAAGTTTGCGACGTTGACAGCCGTGAAAATTGCTCAGGATAAAGGTGTTTTAAATATTGGTGGAGACAATGCTGTTAGGTCTTTCCGTGAGAAAAACTTATCAGATGGAGCCCCAATTAATGCAGGTTATATGGTATTACAGCCAGAGGTGTTTGACTATATAGATGGTGACGATACTGTTTTTGAGCGCAAGCCACTTGAGACGTTGGCCAAAGAAGGTCAGCTGATGTCTTACATTCATGAAGGCTTTTGGCAGTGCATGGACAATGTCCGCGAGAAGTCAATGCTTGAGAAACTTTTGGCGTCTAACCAGGCCCCTTGGAAAAAATGGGACAGAGTAGTCCCCGATATTCCTGATTATAGTAAATAACTGAGAATAAACATATGGCAAAGAAGGAAGAACTAAAAGCTCAAATCTTAGAGCTGACTCGAGAGTATTATAAAGAGGTTCATGCCCAGAAGAAGGAGTTTGAACCAGGTAAGTCATTCGTCCATTACGGAGGCCGCTTCTTCAATGATGAGGAGATGGTAAACCTTGTGGATTCATCGCTGGATTTCTGGTTGACCCAAGGCCCTTGGACGCATAAGTTCGAGCGTCGCTTGGCTGATTGGTTGGGCGTCAAGTTTTGCGCTGTGACCAACTCCGGTTCTAGTGCCAACCTTCTGGCATTCTACACACTGACTTCTCCTAAGTTGGGTGATCGTAGAATCAAAAAAGGTGACGAGGTAATAACAGTGGCTGCCGGATTCCCTACAACGGTAACACCCATTATTCAGTATGGTGCTATCCCCGTGTTTGTGGATGTTGCACTGCCAGGGTTTGACATTGATGTCAACCAACTTGAGGCAGCTTACAGCCCCAAGACAAAGGCTGTGATGATGGCTCATTCACTGGGTAATCCATTCAATTTGAAAGCTGTCCTGTCTTTCTGTGAGAAGCATAACCTTTGGTTGATTGAGGACAACTGTGATGCACTGGGATCTGAATACACCATTGATGGTGTAACCAAGAAAACTGGCACGTGGGGCCACATTGGTACCAGCAGTTTCTATCCTCCTCACCACATGACTATGGGTGAGGGGGGTGCTGTCTATACCAACGACCCATTGTTGAACAAGATTACACTTTCCTTCCGTGACTGGGGTCGTGACTGCTGGTGCGCTTCTGGTGTAGACAACACCTGCCGTATGCGTTTCACCGGTCAGTTTGGTGAGCTGCCACAGGGTTATGACCACAAGTATGTGTATAGCCACTTTGGTTTCAATCTGAAGATTACTGATATGCAGGCTGCAGTTGGTTGCGCTCAGCTGGATAAGCTGGATCAGATTGTGGCAGCCCGTCGTTCAAATTATCAGATGCTGTATGATGGTCTGAAAGACGTTCCTGGTCTGATTCTTCCTGTAGCAGAGGCCAACAGTAATCCTTCTTGGTTCGGTTTCCTTATTGCCGTGAAAGAGGATGCTGGTTTCACCCGCAATGAACTCACTGGTTATCTGGAGCAGAACAAGATTCAGACCCGTAATCTCTTTGCTGGTAATCTGACCAAGCATCCTTGTTTTGATAAGATGCGACAGACAGGTGAGGGCTACCGCATTGTTGGTGAATTGAAGAACACCGATTTTGTGATGACCAATGGCTTCTGGATTGGTGTATTCCCCGGCATGACCAGGGAAATGAATCAGTGGATGATTAAGTGCATACGGGAATTTTGCATTGCACATGCAAAATAAGTTTCAAGTTTCAAGAACATGAACATTGACGTTTTTAACAACTTCTATAAAGGCAAGAAAGTCCTTGTAACTGGTCATACTGGTTTCAAGGGCTCCTGGCTCTCCATCTGGCTTCATGAACTTGGTGCAGAGGTGGTAGGCGTTGGCTTGGAACCTTATAGCGAGAAGGATAACTTCGTTCTCTCTGGCATTGGTAAAAAGATTAAGGCTGACATCCGTGCTGACATTCGTGATGGAGAGAAGATGAAAGAAATCTTCAAGCAATACCAGCCGGAGATTGTCTTCCATCTTGCCGCACAACCGTTGGTACGCCTTAGTTACGAAATTCCCGTTGAGACTTACCAGACCAACGTGATGGGAACCATCAACATCATGGAAGCCATCCGTGCAACAGATGGCGTAAAGGTCGGTGTGATGATAACCACAGACAAGTGCTATGACAACAAGGAGCAGATGCGAGGTTACAAAGAGGATGACCCGTTTGGCGGTTACGACCCCTATAGCTCCAGCAAAGGTGCTTGCGAGATAGCCATCCAAAGCTGGCGTAGGAGTTTCTTCAATCCTGAGGATTACGGCAAGAAACATCACGTAAGCCTTGCCAGTGTACGAGCCGGTAATGTGATTGGTGGTGGCGACTGGGCCAAAGACCGTATTATTCCAGACTGTATTCGTGCTTTGGAGGCAGGTAAGCCCATAGATATTCGTTCGCCTAAAGCAGTACGCCCTTGGGAGCATGTGTTGGAACCTCTGAGTGGTTATATGCTTCTTGCACAGAAGATGTGGGAGCATTCTATAGAGTATTGTGAAGGCTGGAACTTTGGACCAGAGGCAGATTCTATCTCAACAGTATGGGAGATTGCCACAGAGTTAATTAAAAACTATGGTAAAGGGGAACTGAAGGATATTTCAGACCCCGATGCATTGCATGAGGCAAATCTTCTGATGCTAAACATTGAAAAAGCCAAATCACGTCTAGGTTGGCATCCTACATTAGACTCCAAACAAACAATGGCATTAGTAGCTGATTGGTATAAACGTTATAAAAACGAGGATGTATATAGCATCTGTATAGATGAAATAGAAAGATTCATACAATGGAAATAATAAAGACTCCATTTGATGGATTGCTGGTTTTACGGACGGTAAACTTCCAGGATAATCGTGGCGGATTCCAGAAGTTATTTAACTATAACTTCTTTAAGGAAAATGAATTAGACTGCGATTTTAAGGAATTCTACTATTCTGTTAATAAGGCAAACGTGGTAAGAGGGATGCACTTTCAGACACCTCCTTTTGATCATACGAAAGTTGTTTATGTGAGCAAAGGCCACATCAGGGACGTTGTAGTGGATATCAGGAAGAACAGCAAAACCTATGGCAAGTGCTTCTCTATAGACCTTGATGACCAGAAAGGACAATATCTATACATTCCTAAAGGATTTGCCCATGGCTTTGTGTCGTTGGAAGATGGCAGCATAGTGAATTATGCACAGACAACATGCTATGCAAAGGACAATGATTGCGGAATTGATGCTACATCCATTGGCTTTGATTGGGGTGTTGAGAACCCTATCCGTTCCGGCAGAGATTTGACATTTAAAAAGTTAAACGATTTTAATTCACCATTCTGATGAGGATATTAGTAACAGGTGCAACGGGCTTTATTGGAACTAATCTGACCCGTGAACTGAGAAATAATAACGAATTATTTATTCTGGGTCAGTTTGAAGGGGATCCCGAGAAATTGGGACTCCCCGGTATTGTAATGAATGATGATATTCAGTATCTAGCTGATTATATCAAGGTCAACGAGATAGAGGGTATTATTCATCTAGCTTCCCTTTATTTGACTGTCCATACACCTGAGCAGGTCAAAGACTTGGTATTATCCAATGTCTATTTGGGAACAGCTGTTTTGGAAGCAGCATCTTTGGCTGGAACTGTAAAATGGTTCTTGAACACGGGTAGTATATGGCAAAACTACAATGTGAAGGGTACGGCTTATAATCCTGTAAATCTATATGCTGCCACCAAACAGGCATTCATTGATATGGCCAAGTATTATAGCGATGTGTTTGGAATTCGCTTCTGTACGTTGAAACTTTGTGATACTTACGGTCCTAATGATACCCGAAAGAAACTGTTCAAGCTCTTTAGGGATTACTCTGAGAGCGGTGAAGTGCTGAAGATGTCACCGGGTGAACAGAAAATTGATTTGATTTACATTACGGATATTATTGCAGGCTTTACTCGTTTGGCAGAGATGTTGGCATCAGAAGCTGATTTAGGTGAAGAATATGTGCTAACATCTGGAAAGCAAATTCCACTTAAAGAACTGGCTCAGATCTTCTGCGATGTGTCAGGACGCAAGCTTAACATAGAATGGGGAGGACGTCCTTATCGTGATAGAGAAGTAATGGTTCCTTGGAAAGGTATCCCTGTCCCTAGTTGGAAAGCAGAAATCAATGTGGAAAAAGGGATAAAACTGTTCCTTGGAGAGAGTGAAGAATTGTTAACTCGGGGGGGGGCATAATTACCTCTTAGTCTGCTATGCATCCGCCTCTTATTTTAGAGAGGCGGCATGAAGAAGATACTAATTACAGGAGCGACTGGATTTGTCGGTCAGAATCTGGTTCGACAATTTGCAGAGAATAAAGAGTATGATGTTGTCTGCGTGGTTCGCAATCTTGCAAAAGCGAGAGAGGTGCTCCCTAAAGGAGTCCGTTCCATACTTTCCAGTGAAGTTTCAATTGTTGCAAGTCTCGGAATTGAATATGTAGTGCATCTCGCATCTTGTCTGACAAGTCGAGATGACACAGAAGCAATGCATAACATACTTGATGTCAACATCAATTTTTCGACGGAGTTACTGGATGCACTGAAAGAGTGTAAAGCAATAAAATTTATAAACTTAGGGAGTTATGCTCAATATAAGACTAATCCAGGCATTGCTGAGCCTGCATATTTATATACCGCTACCAAACAGGCATTTAAGCCTATATTGGACTATTATGCAGCAAACGGCAACTGGAGTTATGTGCATCTGATTCCTTACACAATTTATGGTGGTGTCAATAATCAGAAGAAACTGATAGACTTTGTGAGAGAATCGCTTGGTGCTGATGAACCTGTCAAAATGTCACCAGGATATCAAGTGTCTGACTTTATTCACGTTAATGATGTAATAGATTGCATACGTTTTTTTGTTGATCATCCTGAAAAATGGGATGGACAACATGGAGAAGAGTATCATCTTGGTACAGGCAAGGGAACGAGTATACGTGAACTTGCGGTTTTATATGAGAAACTAACAGGCAAGAAGTGTAACATAGAATGGGGCGGGCTGTCTTATCGTAAACGTGATATTATGCATGCTGTTGCTCCCATTGGGAAATTACTTAATCTTGGATGGAAGTCTAGAATTAAATTAGAAAATGGGATTGTAGATACTTTGGTGTTAGGAGCAGGGATAGCTGGGCTGGGAGCTCTACACACGCTTCATCAGAGACCAATAGTTTCAAAAGGTATTGAAAAAGATGAAACTTATGGAGGACTTTGTAGTAGCTTTACCATCAACGGATTCCGATTTGATAGATTTATTCATCTTTCATTCTCAGGTAAAGAAGAAGTAAATGAGATTTTTTCAAAGGTAGAGGGGGGTATTTACAGACATAAGCCCAACCCTTCGAATATTTATAAAGGGAAATGGATCAAGCACCCAGCGCAGAATAATCTATATGTGTTAGATGAAGAAGAAAAGAATATAATAATTGAGGACTTTAAGAAACGCCCTGATGCAAACGGATGCAAGATAGAAAACTATGAGGATTGGCTTCGAGTACAGTTCGGTAATTATTTCGCAGAACATTTCCCGATGGTATACACTCGTAAGTATTGGATGAAGGAAGCTCGAGAACTAAGAACAGAATGGGTCGGTACTCGAATGTATCAGCCATCATTGGATGAGGTAATAGCGGGTAGTAAGCATGAGGATAAACGTATAACCTATTATGCCAAAGAAATGCGCTATCCCAAGAAAGGAGGCTATCAGAATTTTCTGACAGGTATGGCTAATGAGGCAAATATTGATTATAATAAAGTTGTAAATACTATCAATACTGTAGCACATGAGGTCTTAACCACAGATGGAGAAGTGTATCCGTATTATAGGCTTATTTCTTCCATTCCGTTACCAGAAATAGTAAATATGATTAATAATGTGCCAGATAAAGTAATAGAGGCTGCATCTAAACTTGAAGCTACCTGTGGTTACCATGTTTCTATAGCGCTGAAGACTAAAGATATCCCTTCATATCTCTGGTGGTACATTTATGATGAAGATAACTTGGCATCAAGGGTGTATTCTCCCTCAATGAAGTCGCTTGATAATGCACCAGAGGGTTGTAGCAGCCTACAGATGGAGGTCTATTGCAAGGAAGATGAATACTCCGAGCAAGAAATCCTTGACAGAACAGTAGGTAAACTAGTTGAGATAGGTATAATTAAACAAGAAAACATTTTGTTTACCCATCTTGGTTTTGAAAAGTATGCAAATATTATTTTCACAGAGCCTATTTATGAAGCACGGAAATTGGTTAGAGATTACCTATCTTCCGTTGGTATAGAAACTATTGGAAGATTTGGGGAATGGGATTACCTCTGGAGTGACCAGGCTCTAATGAGTGGAATATCAATTGACAGAAAGAATGGAAATTAGGATATCAAAATCTGATATTATTTGGAGCTATATTGCTCAATTCTTTAATATAGGAGCAGGACTTATTACGCTTCCACTTATATTGCACTCTTTATCAACAGAAGAGATTGCATTAAACTATTTAATGTTGACAATTGGGACAATTGTTGCATTGTTAGATTTTGGATTTGCACCTCAATTTGGTCGCAATTTTGCATATGTTTTTAGTGGGGTAAGAAAAATACAAAAAGAAGGCTTAAACGAAGGAGTCCGTGATGATGTGGACTATCATCTACTTCGTTGTCTTATTGATGTGGCAAAGCGAGTTTACGGATTAATAGGTTTGCTAGCTTTGATATTAATGCTAACGATTGGAACATTGTATATATATTATGTGACAGATGGATTCAATTTAGTAAACAATAGCTTTCTTATTTGGATTTTCTTTTCTGTTACGACATTCTTTAATATATATCTATATTATTTTTCATCACTATTAACAGGTCGAGGATTAATAAAGGAAAGTAAGAAAACGCTGTTAGCCTCCAAACTTACATATATAGGATTTTCGTATTTACTCATATTGTGTGGAGCAGGATTGATTGGGGTATGTGTTGCAAATCTCCTTTCATCATGTATCAATCTTATACTTAGTTATCATTTTTTTTATGACAAGGGAATATCTTTGAAATTGTCGGCAGAAAGTTCAAGTAGTAAAGAAAGAAAAGAATTATTCTCAGTTATATGGTATAATGCGAAAAAATTAGGTATAAACTTTGTTGGCGCTTATGCTATTTTGAAGTTTGGTATGTTTTTAGCAGGTCTCTACCTAACAATGAAAGAGATTTCGTCATATGGATTAATGCTTCAGTTGGGAGGAGTTATTGCTGGAATCAGCACTACCTTTATGACGGCATATATACCCAATCTCTCATCACTTAAAGTGAATAGCAGTAAAGATATGTTGATACGTAATTTCGCATGGTCAATGAATATTTACTATGTCCTATTTATATTTGGCTCATTCTTATTGTTATTATTAGGCCCATTTGCGTTGAGAATTATTGGCTCTCATGCAGAACTACCTTCTCAAAATATAGTTTTATTGTTTTTAATCGTTACATTATTAGAAAACAACCATTCACAGTTTGCTACTTTTATAACTATTGGAAATAAGGTTCCATTTGTCAAGGCGGCTCTTTTGTCTGGTCTTATTATTTGTATTGGAGATATAATAGTATTGCAATTTACTTCTTTGGGTATTTGGGGGCTAGTCGTAGTACAAGGAATTGTTCAGCTTGCCTTTAATAATTGGTATTGGCCTCGTTGGGTGTTAAATGATTTAAATATTTCTTTCGTAAATTTTATCGCAATTGGATTACGTACAACTATAAATAAAATAAAAATGTTCACAAAGTTTTAATTAAAAATTTTTATTATATGAATATACCCAATATAATAAGTGATAACTGGACTATTATCAGTGTCGCCTTATTGTTTTTATTATTTGCGAAATGGTTTTTAATTATACTTATTTCACCATTTTATGCTGTGTATGAGCATCGTTTCAGACTAAGCAGACAAGGGCGCAAGTATTTGGTGTTAAATTTGTTAGCAGCCCCTTTTTATATGTTAGAGCAATATTTAACCTATGGAGGTATAGAGAGATTAATAATCTTTAGTATCTCAGAAATACCGAGTAATCATATCAGAAAATGTTTGTATATATTATTTGGTGTTACTATAGGAAAGAATGTCGTGTTTCATTTTAGGACGGAAATAAGAAATCCCTATCGTTTGGAAATCGGAGATGGCTGTATAATCGGTGATAATGCCATTCTTGATGCCAGAAGCGGATTAGTGCTTGGTAAGAACGTGAATTTATCGTCAAATGTTTCAATCTATTCATTACAACATGATTACAGAGATCCTATGTTTGGCTGTAAGGAATGGGGGGGGGTAAAAATTGAAGACAGGGTTTGGTTAGGTTGTAACGTAATAGTATTACCTGGCGTTACTATAGGAGAAGGTGCAGTGTGTTGTGCAGGGTCCATTGTAACTAAAGACGTGGAACCTTATTCCGTTGTTGCAGGAATTCCAGCAAAAAAAATAAATGAACGCCCGAAATCAATAACGTATGAGTTCAAAGGTAAAGCTTGTAGATTTTATTAAAAAGAATAATTATGGGAAGCATATTTGAATATATAAATTCTGTAGAAGCGCATCCAGAAATTGTATCTGTGCTAAAACACGGGGATTATAGTAGATGTAAAAGTCCTATAATCTCAGTTATAATGCCAGTATATAAAAGACCTGAACTATTGAGAAAGGCGATTAAATCGGTTTTAGATCAAGATGCCTCATTTGAATTTGAAGTTGTAATAGTCGATAATTATGACGAAGATATATCTCCAAATTATGAGATAGCAAGGTCATTTAATGATGATAGGATATTCTATTATCAGAACGAAAAAAATTTGGGAATGTATGGAAACTTTAATCGTGGTATATTGTTAGCTCGTGGGAAGTATATATCCTTTTGCCATGATGATGATCTGTTTCCAGTTAATGCACTCTCAACACTATATAAAATAAAAAAAGAAAATAATAAAGAGTGTATTATAGGTGAAAATACAACAATAGATATGAATGACAATATTACCTCTGTGCCAAAATATCCCTGTAAATTACTATTTATTTTTAGGTTGAAGGAATATTTTAAATTGTCGATGTTTGACTTGATGGTAAAATGTCCTGGAAATGGAGGCGGAGGATGTCTGTTTGATAAAGAAGTGTTGGTGTCTTTAGGAGGATTCAATGAACTTTTATTCCCAGGATGTGATTATGCATTAATTCTGAATTATGCAAAGAAATATGGTGCGGTACAGACTCCACTTGTTACATATAATTATAGGATTGGTGATAATTGTTCTTTTGAGGTTGCAGGGGTTTATGCCCAGATAACTAAATCTTTTCATTTAGAGATAAGGCACTATGTCAATTTGCCCAAAATTATTACTAATTTTATTGTTTTTGTCATCAATGAAAATATAAAAGCCAGTTGTAGTGAAGTTTGGAAGATTGATAATAATACAAAAAAAACCAAGTGGTGTAAAATTGCATGGGTATTTTTGAATCGTATAGTTAAGATAAAAGCTTATTTATAATTTAACAAACAGAAATGATAATTACAAAGACACCTTTTCGGATGTCGTTCTTTGGAGGCGGAACAGATATGCCATCCTTCTTTAATGAGTATGGTGGTGCTGTCATATCCACGACATTCGATAAGTATGCTTATGTGAATGTGAGACATCTTCCTCCATTCATGCCTTATTACTCAGAACTGTGTTATAGCCGCTTTGAACGTGTTAACTCCATAGACGAGATAGAGCATCCGGCCATTCGTGAGGCAATGCGTATGTTGGACATTCACGAAATTCGTCTTACATACGAAGGTGACTTGCCTGCACGTACCGGATTAGGTACAAGTAGTACTTTTGCGGTGGGAATGCTAAATGCTTTTTATGCGCTCAAAGGGAAGCAGGTTGGCAAGCGCAAACTGGCAGAAGATGCCATTTATCTAGAACGTGAACTATGCAAGGAAAGTGGGGGCTGGCAAGATCAAGTGGCGGCTGCATTTGGCGGTTTGAATAGAATTGATTTTGCAGACAATCAATTCAAGGTAACCCCCATTGTCATTCATCCAGAGAGGAAGAAACTCCTTAATGATAGTATGATGTTATTCTATACTGGCATAACCCGTTTCTCGTCAGAAGTCCAAAAGGACACTATGTCTAACCAACAGAATAAGATTACCCAACTGAAAGAGATGCTGTCACTTGTTGATGATGCTCAAGCTATCCTGGAGAATAAGCATTCTGATTTCAATGATTTTGGAAGGTTACTTGACCACACCTGGCGTTTGAAACGCGGGACTGGTGGAAAAATTAGTAATGGTAGCATAGATGAACTCTATGAAAGAGGTCTTAAAGCAGGTGCACTTGGTGGCAAACTCCTTGGTGCTGGAGGTGGTGGCTTCTTGTTATTCTATATTGAACCTGATAAAAAGGACGCTCTTTTCCGTGAGTTTGATGACCTGATGCAGGTGCCCTTCCTGTTTGAGAACGAAGGTACTTCTATGGTTTATTATAACCCCATTGTATACATACCCAGAAAAGAAATTAGTTTAAACATAGAATAAAGTATATGAAAATAGCGATAATAGGAAGCTCCGGCTATATTGCCAAACACCTTATGAAGGCTTTTGCTAATCAGATTCCTGATTGTGAGATAGTGAAGATTGACATGGTGGGGGACGTAGATTTACCCCTCCAGTTGACATCCCCTGAGAAGTTTGATTATGACAAGTTAAAAGGGATTGATTATGTCATCTTTACTGCAGCCATTTCGGGGCCAGATATGTGTGCCAATGAGTTTGAAAAGTGCTGGAATATCAACGTGAAAGGTACGTCTTATTTTATTCGTGAGGCTATTAAGCGAGATATAAAGGTCTTGTTCTTTAGCAGTGATGCTGCTTTTGGAGATATCCCGGGTTACATATACGATGAAGATTCCGAGACACAGGCTTACACAGCCTATGGCAAGATGAAGAAGGCTATTGAGGATGAATTTAAAGGTAGCCAGCTTTTCAAATGTATTCGACTCTCTTATGTGGCATCTGCAAACGACAAATTTATCTCATATTGTCTGAATTGCATCCGCAACGGAGAGACTGCAGACATTTTCCACCCATTCTACCGTAGTTGTACAACCGTTGGTGATGTGATCAAGGCTATCATTTGGCTCCTAAACAATTGGCCCAACTTCAATTCATTCGTCCTCGATGTAACAGGAACAGAATTGGTGAGTAGAATCAGAATGGCAGACGAACTGAATCGCTATTTTGGCAATAAGCTAAAGTATGTGGTATCCAAGCCAGATGAAAGTTTCTTCAAGAATAGACCACAAGTAACACAAATGAAGAGTAAGTATTTATATAAATTGGGTATTGTAGAAGAACAGACATTTACAGAGAAATTTCAGAGAGAATTAAACGATATTAAATTATAAATTATGAGTAAGAAAGCTTTAATTACCGGTGTGACTGGTATGGTTGGTTCACACCTTGCAGATTTTCTGCTTGAGAACACAGATTGGGAAGTTTATGGTGTATGCCGTTGGCGCAGTCCTCTTGACAATGTAAGCCATCTGCTTGAAAGAGTTAACAAGAAAGACCGCATTTTCTTTGACTATGCAGACTTGAATGATGAGTCTTCTTTGATTCACGTTATCCAGAATGTGAAACCGGACTATGTGTTCCATCTGGCAGCTCAGAGTTATCCTCAAACCAGTTTTACAGCTCCTATTGATACGTTGAATACGAACATCAATGGTACCGCCCGTCTGCTGGAGGCTATCCATTTTGAGATGGAACGCGACAAGAATTACAAACCTGTGATTCATGTTTGCGCTTCATCTGAGGTGTTTGGTAAAATACCAGCAGAGAAGAAACCTGAAACCGGTATCCATGAGGAGTGTCCGTTCCATCCCGCTTCTCCATATGCCATCTCTAAAGTTGGTACCGACCTGCTGGGACGTTATTATGCTGAAGCCTACGGCATGACCGTGATGACTACCCGTATGTTTACTCATACAGGTCCTCGCCGTGGAGATGTGTTCCATGAGTCAACCTTTGCCAAGCAGATTGCCATGATTGAGGCTGGTATGATTCCTCCTGTAGTTAAAGTGGGTAACTTGAAGTCTCTCCGTACCTACGCTGATGTGCGTGATGCTGTTCGTGCATATTACATGCTTGTAACATGCAATCCTATAGGTGGTGAGTACTATAATATTGGTGGTAGCTATACTTGCGAAGTAGGCGATACACTGAACACTCTGATTTCTTACTCCCCAATGAAGGATAAGATTAAGGTGGAGACTGACCCTGAACGTCTGCGTCCAATTGATGCAGATCTTCAGGTACCTGACTGCCGCAAGTTCAAAGCTCATACCGGATGGGAGCCTGAGATACCGTTTGAGAAGACTATGCATGATCTTCTTGACTATTGGCGTGAGCGCGTAAAGAAGGGTGAACAATTCTTAACCCGTTAATACACTCTATTATGAGTAGTAAAATAGAAGCCCACGTAAATCATTTAATTGACCGCTATCCAAAGCTTATCGTATGCCGTGATGATATCATGGCGGCATACGCGCTTTTGGAAGCAGCATACAGTAATGGTCGTAAGCTCCTGGTCTGCGGCAATGGTGGCTCTGCATCAGACTCCGAACACATTGTGGGAGAGCTGATGAAAGAGTTCAAACTGAAGCGTAAGGTTTATAGTGATCATGCAGCCGTTCTGAAAGAGATTGACCCTGAGCTTGGACAGATTCTGGCAGAGCATCTACAGGGGGCGCTACCAGCAATCTCCCTGACTGGTCATTCCTCACTCCAGACTGCCTACATGAACGATGCTGTTCCTGAGTTGGTGTTTGCTCAGCAGGTAAACGGTTATGGAAAGCCTGGTGATGTGTTCCTCGGGATCTCTACCTCTGGCAATAGTAAAAACGTTCTTTATGCAGCAGTAAATGCAAAGGCAAAAGGTTTGAAGGTTATTGGACTTACTGGAGCCAAGGAGAACAAACTAATGAAGTACGCAGATGTCTGCATTCGCGTACCCGAAACCGAGACTTATAAGATACAGGAGTTGCACCTACCGGTGTATCATTGCCTGTGCTTAATGTTAGAAGATCATTTCTTTGGAGAATAAAAAATATAGGGGGATAAAATATACTAATAATACTGCTATGAAGGTTTTTTTTAAGGGTAGTTTCTATTTTAGCGATAACGAAATATGTCTAATAAAGGCCTTACAAGAAAAAAACATTAATGTAAGGTATTATATTCCTATAGAAAATCCACATCTACGAGGTGCTTTGTTCAATATTAAAAAACAATACCCACATACGGGCATTTACCCAGCTTCAATATATGAAGAAATTAATCAATATAAGGATTATCTGGATTTGTCGAGGGTCTTTGTTATTAATAGTGTACACAAGTCATCGCTCCATCCACTTAACATTTTATTAAAAATACAAATATTAATAGAGTATATAAAGTTTAACCCAGATATACTTCATTATAGTGACCCTTTGCCGAGAACACTTTGGTTCCTCTATTATCTAAAGGGAAGAAATGTACTGACCTTGCATGATCCATTTCCTCATTCAGGCCAGGAAGGAGGAATATCAGAGATGTTACGAAGGAAATCGTTCAAAATGACAAATAGAATCGTTTTGCTTAGTAATGAGCATAAAGTCAATTTTTCAAATCATTATAATTTCCCAATTCAAAATATAGTGGTAAGCAAACTGGGTATGTTTGATTATTTAAGCGATCTTCCATTTGAAATACCCTCAATTCATTCCAAATACATATTATTTTTCGGGCAAGTTTTTAAGTATAAAGGTATAGAATATCTATTGCAGGCAATGACGAGGTTACATGAAAGTCATCCTGAAATTAAGTTGATCGTTGCAGGTGGAGGTAAGTACTATTTTAACATAAATCCTTATAAGGGAAAAGATTATATCATTATAAAAAATCACTATATAGATATGTTAGAATTGGTCGGTTTAATAAGGAATTGTATGTTTGCCGTAGCTCCATATACTGATGCTACGCAAAGTGGTCTTCTTATCAACTCCTTTTCATTAAATGTACCAGTGATAGCTTCTAACGTAGGTCATTTCCCTGAGATGATAAAACATGAGGTTACAGGACTAATCGTAGAGCCATGCAACGTAGACCAACTTGTTGTAGCGATGGAAAAATTAGTTGATTCACCTACCTTGTTGGAGAACATGAAGCGTAATATAGAAAAAGAATGGAAACCCAAGATGAAATGGGACAAAATAGCTGATGAATTTATAGAAGCTTATAAATAATGATAATTGATATGCAAAGATTTACGCATATTAAGCAGATTGTTCCATGATAGAAAGCAGTAAAGGTGTTGTATGTTCTACTTAGTTGTTTTTTTAGTATCGATTGCTCTATTATACAGGGGCTATAAGTTTAGAAAGCCTTTTAACTATATATATATGTTATTGGGGTTGGCCCCAGCTATTCTTGTTGCAGGATTAAGAGATGATACAATTGGAACTGATACGTCAATGTATCCAACAGATGTGTTCGAGTTTTGCCGTGATACAAAAAGTATTTTTTTGGCTGTGGTTTCATATATCGATGTCGAACCAGGGTATGTCGTATTAGCCTACCTTTCTTCTACCATAAGTAGTTCTTTTAATTTCTTTTTAACCTTAACACATACTTTAATTTTAGGAACATTATTAATTGCATATAAGAGATTTGGTGTTAATATTGCATTTGCCTTCCTGTGTTTCTATTTGATCTTTTTTGCATCTTCTCTTAATATGGCTAGGCAATTTCTTGCGATGCCTATATGTCTTTGGGGGTTAGCAGAATTTACTGAGAAAAAATACAAGCGAACATTTATTATTTTATTGTTGGCGTTTTTATTTCATAAAACATCCTTTCTTTATGTAATAATTATAGCGTTGTATTTCCTTTGTAGAAAATATACAAATAAAATGGCAGAGAAGAAAAGTTTTATTTATATTTCTTTTGTGGTAATAATAGGTATAGTCTTTTTTTCGCAAATATTAGAGTTGCTCATGAATATAGGTATTGCAGATGACAGATACATGGAAAGATATGGAAGCGATGAGATGTATGGATCGCATATTCCTATATCTTCATTTGCTATAAATGCTTTCAATCTTGTGATGTATTATAAATTGTCAACTAATATCACTAATAGTCCTTTCATTATTTTTTCAAAATATGTAATGTTAATAGGGCTCCTTCTTTGTTTTATGGGCTTAATTTCCGTATTTGCGGTAAGATTGAATCTATATTTTTTAATGACTGCGATAGTATGTATAACATATTTACTTCAGAAACTGAATTTTCGGAAATCACGCTTTTTTATTATCTTTTATCTCTTTTATTGGGTGATGGTTGTTATAGTTGCTAATTTAAGTGATACCTATCCTTATCAATCTAAAATTTTATTTTTTTGATTAAAAAGCGAGAATATGGAAAAGCTACCGCTAATATCTGTAATAATGCCGGTATACAATGCAGGCAATTATCTTAAGGATGCAGTTGAGAGTATATTAAAACAGAGTTTTAAAGACTTTGAGTTAATAATAGTTGATGATGGTTCAACGGACTCTAGCCCTTTACTGTGTGATCAATACGCACAGCTGGATAGTCGAGTCGTTGTCGTTCATAAAGAGAATGGTGGTATATGTAACGCCAGGAATACTGCATTAAAGATTGCAAAAGGAGATTTTATTGCATTTTCAGATCATGATGACGAGTATCTTCCTGATTTACTAAGCGAGGCATATAAAAGAGCCAAAAAGGACGATGCTGATATTGTTAAGTTCGGAAAGAAAGAATTCATTATTAGCGATGGCGTAGTCGTAAGGACGCGAGAGACTTCTATGGATGATGTTGTCTTAAAAGGAGAATTCATAGCAGAGGAATATTTGCATTTATTGAACAGAAATATCATTGACTGTGTATGGGATTCGCTAATTAAAAGGAAACTTATATCTCATAATCAAATATACTTTGATGAAAACTATAAAGCTGGTGGAGAGGATATTGATTTTATAACCCGACTTTTGAAGTATGCAAAAGTAATGAGCTTGATGAGTAAAACTTTCTATCTTCATTACATTAGAGAGGGGTTTTCTACATCAGCTAAATTTAACCCCATAAAACTATATACTCTGAAACTATTAGCAGAGCGCATTACAGAGGGGTCTATAGCTCTTGGTATTGATTTGTCTGATCATAAAAGAGAGTATGTCTATCAAATGACATATACATTGTTAAATGCCCCTGCAACCCTCCTAACTAAAAAAGGGTGTAATATGACAAAAAAGGAAAAATATAACTATTTAGATAGTTTAAGAGAATCCATATTCTTGCCGGAATGGTTTTTTAAGCAATCACCAATGTTAATTGTAAGACTTAGTAAGAGATATGCAATGTCTTATTTCTTATTTAAACATAAATTATATACGCTCTTCTTTTTTATAACAAATATGAGAAGTTTAGAACTTACAATAAAGAAAAAACTAATAAGGAAATAAATATGAATATTTTAATTACTGGTGGAGCCGGATTCATTGGCTCTCATTTAGACGATGCATTAATAGCAAGAGGTCATAATCTGACCGTGGTTGATAACTTGGTACTTGGACGTAAAGAGAACATTGAGCACCTGAGCGGGAATTCCAACTTCCGCTTCATAAAAGCAGATTTATTGGATCTTTCTAAGATGGGCGAAATCTTTGCTGAAGGCAAGTTTGATATGGTTTATCATCTTGCAGCTAACAGCGACATCCAGAAAGGTGGTAAAGACCCGATGGTGGATTACAATCTTACTTTTAACACCACCTTCAATGTGCTCCAGCTTCTGAAAGAGTTCGAGATTAAGAAGTTCTTCTTTGCATCTACCTCTGCCATTTTCGGAGAGACGTACGATGTTTTGAACGAGGATTACGGACCGCTGAAACCCGTATCAAATTATGGTGCCGGTAAACTAGCCAGCGAAGCTTTTATAAGCGCCTTTAGTTCTACCTATGACATTCAGACTTGGATTACCCGTTTCCCGAACGTGGTCGGTGAGCGCTTTACCCATGGGGTGATTTATGACTTTATAAAAAAACTTCGTAATAATCCTGAAGAACTAGAAGTGCTGGGTAATGGTGAGCAGTGCAAGCCTTACGTGTATGTAAAGGATTTGGTTGAAGCTATTCTGTATGTAATTGATCACGCCAGTGAGAAGTACAATGTGTATATGATTGGTTCAGACTCACGCACTAAGGTGAAGGAGATTGCCGCCATGGTGATTGAGGAAATGGGGCTGAAAGCCAAAATTCGTTACACTGGTGGTGACCGTGGTTGGGTAGGTGACGTGCCCGAGTTCCGTTATGACCTGACCAAAATTAATAAGCTTGGCTGGACAGCACCTCACAATTCGAACGAGTCTGTAAGATTAGCCATTCAAAAAGCCTTAGGCAAATGAAAATAGTAATTATAGCTGGAGGTCAGGGTACTCGTATTGCCTCCGTAAACAGTGAAATACCCAAAGCGATGATTCCCGTTTGTGGGAAGCCCATCATTGAACATGAAGTGGAGCTATGCAAGCGCTATAGCTTCACCGACTTCTTGTTTATCATAGGACATATGGGCGACAAGATATCCTCTTTCTTCGGGGATGGAAGCAAATGGGGGGTTAACATTGAGTATTATCAGGAGACACAGCCCCTTGGTACTGCTGGCGCTTTGGGATGCCTTAAAGATAAACTGACGGAAGACTTCTTTGTATTCTATGGTGATACGATTGTGGACTTTGACATGCCCGCTATGTTGAAGTATCATCAGGAAAAGAATGCAGATGCAACCTTGTTTTTGCATCCTAATGATCATCCGTATGATTCAGATATTGTTGAGCTGGATGCTGCAGGAAAAGTGTTGAGGTTTGATAACAAGCCCCATCCCGATGACTTTGTGAGCAAGAATATAGTAAATGCGGCTCTGTTTATCTTTAGTCCTAAGATTCTGACCCAGATAGAGGTTGGCGTTAAGAGCCACATTGAGAAGCATGTCCTTCCTCGTTGCTTAGAGGCTGGCATGAACCTTTACGGCTATGTATCTCCTGAGTATATCAAGGATATGGGAACCCCCGACCGCTATGAGGCAGTTTGTCATGACTTCGAAAGCGGTAAGGTTGCACGCTTGAACAAAAAGAATCCCAGACCGGCTATCTTCTTGGATAGAGATGGCACCATCAATGAGGAGGTTAATTTGCTGAATAAGCCTGAGCAATTGAAACTGATTGAAGGTGCAGCGGAGGCCATCCGACTGATTAATAAGAGCGATTATCTGGCTATCATTGTCACAAACCAGCCGGTGATAGCCCGTAACCTCTGTTCTATTGAAGAACTGGAGTATATCCATGCCACATTAGAAACATTGCTTGGTAAGGAGCGTGCATATGTGAATGCCATCTACTATTGCCCTCATCATCCGGATAAAGGTTACCCTGAAGAGCGCCCTGAGTATAAGATTGACTGCGAATGCCGGAAACCAAAGCCTGGTATGTTGCTTCAGGCAGCTAAGGATTGGAACATTGACCTTTCAAAGAGTTATGTGATAGGTGATTCTGATCGTGATTTGAAGGTTGGGCAGAACGCGGGTTGCAAAGAGTCCATCAAGATTGTCACGAATGAGCCCAATGCACTTTTAAATACGATAATAAATATTTTAAAATAGGAGATCAACATGATTATTTCACGAACACCATTCCGCGTTTCATTTGTGGGAGGCGGCTCTGATTTGCCGTCATTCTATCGCAAATCAACAGGCGCAGTGCTTAGTACGTCTATTGATAAGTATATGTATATTGCGATTCATCCGTACTTTGAGAAAAACAAAATACAATTGAAGTACTCCAAGACTGAGCAGGTGGACAGTATAGATGACATCAAGCATCCCATATTTCGTGAGGTACTGAAGATGTATGGCGTGACGGGCGTGGATCTTAACTCCATTGCTGATATTCCATCGGGAACAGGTCTTGGCTCCAGCAGTTCCTTTACGGTTGGGCTGCTGAATGCAGTCAGGGCGTATTTAGGCAAGGCCTCCAGTGGAGAGAAGCTGGGAGAGTTGGCATGTGATATTGAGATAAATCGTGTTGGCTCGCCTATAGGTAAGCAAGACCAATATGCTGCTGCTTGCGGTGGTTTGAACTTTATCACATTTTATGGTGATGAGACTGTGAATGTTGAGAAGATTATTATGAAGCCAGAAAAGAAGCAGGAGTTGGAGGATAATCTGCTAATGGTGTTTGTGGGAGGTGAGCATTCTGCCAATGCAATCCTAAAAAAACAATCTGCAGCCATCAGCGACATGAAGAAGTTTGATACGCAGCGGCACATGGTGAAACTGGCATATAACCTTAAGGACTCTTTAGAGAACAACAATATCGATGACTTCGGGCGTATATTGCACGAGAACTGGCTGCTGAAGAAGTCGCTGACTTCTGGTATCAGCACGGGTATTGTTGATGAAATGTACAATAAAGGTATAGAAGCTGGAGCCTTGGGAGGTAAGTTACTTGGTGCAGGAGGTGCAGGTTTCATCCTGTTTTATTGCCCGAAGGAGAGGCAACAGGAGTTCAGAGAGAGAATGGGAGACATCACTGAGTTGAACTTCAAGTTTGATAACTATGGCTCCAAGATTATCTATGTTGGTGAGAAAGTGAATATATGGAGATGACAAGTGTAAAATATTTTGTGTATGAATTATATAGAAGAAATTACAAACTACTTTGAAAAGGAAAAGGCCACACTGGATGCTATAAATAAGGATGACCTGAATACTCTTATGAATGTGTTAGTTCAGGCAAAGGATGATGGCAAGAACATCTTTATTATGGGAAATGGAGGGTCTGCAGCAACAGCCTCGCATTACGTATGTGACTTCAATAAAGGCATTTCGTATGGAAAGGATAAAATGTTCAAGTTTATCTGCCTGAATGATAATATCCCAACCATGATGGCATACGCCAATGATATGTCGTATGCTGATGTGTTTGTTGGTCCGCTGAAGAACTTTATGCAGGTAGGTGATATTGTGATTGGCATTTCTGGTAGTGGTAACTCTGAGAATGTCGTCAGAGCATTAAAATATGCCAACGAAAATGGTGGTGTATCAGTGGGTATCACTGGCTATAGCGGTGGTAAAGTGAAGCAAATGAGCAAATTTAATGTGCATGTACCGGTGGATGATATGCAAATCACAGAAGACCTTCACATGGTGCTGGACCATTGTATGATGAAAATCCTTTGTGAGAAATGATAGACAACGGAAAGATTAGCATAATAGTTCCGATGTACAATTGTGCAGAATATGCTCCCAAGTGCATTGAGAACATTCTGAGTCAGAGCTACAAGAATTGGGAGCTTTGGCTGGTCCATGGTGACTCGAATGATGGTACAGAAGAGGTGTGCCAGAAGTATGAGAATCAGGATGAAAGGATTCATAACATTTTCCATATAGACGGACTTGTTCCTGCCAGGAATGTCGGCTATGAGCATGCTACTGGCGACTGGATTATGTATATTGATGGCGATGATTGGATTGACGGGGATTGCCTGGTGGAAATTATGGAGGCCGCCAAGAGGTATGATAATCCCGATGTGATTTTCTGGAAGTTTTTACAGGATTTAGACGGGAAGCCTGTATATGGAAAAATGGAATGGTCTTGTAAGGATAATGAGCATTTATATAAAGGTAAAGAATGTCATGAATTAGCAAGACATACTATGATATATAGTAGTGGTATAACTACTGCTTATGCAAAATTAGTACGTACAGATTGGGCAAAAAAGAATAACATCTATCACGATAAACGTTTAAGGCAGGGTGAAGAAGGTGTTGAATATTCTCTCAGAGTATTTTATTATGCAGACACCGCTTTGTTTTTAAATAAGTATTATAACTATTATCGTTATACTCCGAATTCTCTGTCTAAATCTATTAACGAAAAGAATACCCAATATATGACTGATTCTTTTAAGGTTATGGAGGAGGATATAAATGGGTTCGAGAATCGTAATGAAATAAAGAGGATGTATTATCAAAGGGTTGTGTATGGAGTCATTGCAATGGCTATGAGTACCTATTTCCATCCTAATAATTCTGATGATCTTTCAACTAAAGTTACAAAGTTTAAAAATGTTATATCTAGCGCTTCATTATATGAAGAGTCTATCAAAAAATGCCCGACAATATATATGGATAAGTTGAGGATAATAATATTATTTATCCTAAAAGTCAGGGCATATTGGCTTTTATCGCCAATTGCTCAGATAAAGCAATTTATGCTGAAGCGTGGGTATTTTAATTATTGATACCGATGATTATAATTCAAGAAAAGTCTCAATGCTGTGGCTGTTATGCTTGCCATAACATCTGTACCAGGAATGCTATTAGGTTAGAACAGGATGAAGAGGGTTTCGCCTATCCTGCGATTAATTTAGAGAAATGCGTTGATTGTGGAGCTTGTGATGCAGTTTGTCCTGTTCAACATTCTCCTAAAGAGGTGGAGAACGAGGGACAGAAGGGCTTTTTGGTACAGTTAAAAGATGATGCTATTAGAAAGGAAAGTACGTCTGGTGGTAGCTTCACGGCAATTGCTTCATGGGTGATAGAAAAGAGTGGCGTAGTATTTGGAGCTACGCTTGATATAAAGAATAGAGAAGTTTATCACCGTTGGGTGGACAATAAGGAGGAACTGGGACTTTTTAGAAATAGCAAGTATGTACAAAGTATTATAGGAGATTGTTTTAAGGAAGCAAGACAATTTCTAAAAGAAGATCGTTGGGTATGTTTTAGTGGTACTCCTTGCCAAATAGAGGGCCTAAAGTGCTTTCTTAAAAAGGATTTTGAGAAACTGGTGACGATCGATGTTGTATGTTATGGCATACCGAGTCCAGGCGTATTTAAGGACTATATTAATTGGCAGCAGAGTAAGATTGGAGGAAAATTCACAAGGATGTTGTTTAGGGAGAAGAGGTTGTCATACAATTATACCTCCGTTTCAATTTTCAACGAACAGTATGAAAAAGAATATCATAGTGGTGTGGAGCGAGATAAGTTCATGCGCACATTTTTTAGTGATATAAATGTTAGACCTTCATGTTATGATTGTCATTTCAAGAAACGCTATAGAGTATCTGATTTTACCATTTGGGATTGCTATGATGTGAAGGCTTTTTCAAAGAACTTTGATGAAGAGGGAACTAATCGTGTACTGATCCATTCTGAAAAGGGACAAAAAATATTTGAAGAGATAAAACCAAATGTCAGGTGGGAGGAATATAAGAATCTGAATCACTTTATAGCCGATGAAGTGGCCATGGTGAAATCCGTCAAGATGCCCAAAGAGCGAGAGGCTTTCTTTGTTGACTATCAGAGAGTGGGTTTTGAGGAACTAATTGATAAATGGTTTCCTGACACCTGGACAGTTAAAATGGACTCTTTTCTAAGAATGACAGCTTTCAGGCTTGGCGTATATAATCCAGCCAAAAGGATTGTGAAAAAGATTTTAGGTAAGAATTAGTATATGAGAAAAGTAGCATTGGCAGTCAATTATGACTACCATGATTATGGCGGTATGCTTCAGGCTTTTGCAACCCAAAAGGCTTTAAATAAAATGGGGGTAGAGTCAGAAGTTATCAATTTTGATATGTTGAAGGGGGATATTAACAAAAGGAAGTGGAAATACTTTCTTGGTAATATTACGGACTTGAGTATTGTCAAAGAAAAAGGTAAGATAATTGAAAAACGACTTAAGACAAAACTCAATGGAAATCTCAAAGAAAAGATGTCCAAGCGAGATGCAGCTTTTGACAGGTTCTGTCAATCAAGTTTTAAGGTGTCGAGAGTTTATGAGAGTTGGGAGGATCTAAGCCGTGCTTGTAGAGATTACGATGCTGTGATGGTGGGAAGCGACCAACTCTGGCTGCCCTCAAATGTGGCAGGTGACTACTATACACTGAACTTTGTTCCAGATGATGTGAAAAAGATAGCATATGCGACAAGTTTTGGAATAAGTTCTTTGCCTGTAAAGATGAAGAGTCAGTATACTGCCTATTTGAGTCGAATAAATTATCTATCTGCCAGAGAAAGGACTGGACAGGATATTATAAAACAATGTACAGGCAGGGATGTTCCACTGGTGTGCGACCCTACGCTTTTGCTTGAATCTTCTGACTGGGAGAAAGTTGCATCAGAAGAAAGAATACCAAAGGAAAAATATGTATTCTGCTATTTCATGGGTGATAATCCAGAGCAAAGGGAATTTGTAAAGCGATTGGCGAAGAAAGAGGGTCTGAAAATCGTGGCTCTGCTGCATTTGGATCAGTACATCTCTGCAGATGAGAATTATGTGGACTATGCACCTTACGATGTGTCACCTGCTGATTTTGTCGGATTGGTGAAGAATGCGGAATATGTTTGTACAGACTCTTTTCATGGTACAGTATTCTCAATTATTTTCTCTCGGAATTTCTTTACTTTCAGACGGTTTAATAAGAAAGCATCGTTATCTACAAATACACGTTTGGAGTCTCTATTAGGTAAGCTTGAACTTAAAGATAGAATGTATGATGGCTCTGAAGAGATAAACAATAGGATTAGAATAGATGATTATAAAATAATACAACAGCGAGTGGAAGAATTTAGAAGTAAGTCAAAAGAATATATTGTAAATTCAATAGAATAACGATATGATAAAAGTTGCATATATTTTAGGCAAGCTCCATTCTGGCGGTAAGAAGAACTTAGTGATGGAGTATTACCGCCACATGGATACCGATAAAGTTAGAATAGACTTTATCTGCGATTCTGATTCAAACTCTATACCAGAAGAAGAAGTGTTGGCGTTAGGGGGTAAAGTATATAGAGTTGCACCTTATGAGAATATCATGCAGAATATGCGTGATATGGCTAAAATTTTTAAGGAAGAACAGTATGATATTGTTCATGCCTGGGACTCGCTGATGAATTTGTTCCCTTTGGTGTTGGCCAAGCGGGCTGGTGTAAAAGTTAGGATTTCGGAAAGCCTATCAATGGCAAACAAGAACGAAAAGAAGACTATCATTAAATATGCATTAAGGCCTTTCAGTAAGGTGGCAACTAACTACTATATGGCCTGTGGTGTGGATTGTGGAGTGTTCCAATTTGGCCGTAAAGCATATGATGACGGTAAAATTGCTATTTTTAAGACCGCGATTAATGCTAATGCAAATGCTTTTGATCCAAAACTGCGCCAGATTACCAGAACAAAGTTCGGATGGGGGGATAAAACTGTTTATGGTTTTATTGGTCGTTATATGATGCAGAAGAATCCGGTGTTTGTCATAGATATTTTCAATGAAATTCAAAAAACGCAGGAGAATGCCCATCTGGTTCTGATTGGTTTTGGTGACTTGGAACAAAAGATGATGGAACGGGTTCAAGAGTATGGTATTAATGAAAAGGTAGAGAATCTTGGACGGAGAGAAGACATCAAGCAGTTCTACAATGCGTTCGATGCATTTTTGTTGCCAAGCCTTTATGAAGGACTACCTGTAGTGGGCTTGGAGTCGCAGAGTTGCGGATTACCAATCTTCTTCTCTACAGAGATTACACCAGAAGCAAAAGCTTGTGAAATGGCTCATTTTATTAGTTTGGAAACTCCGGTTCAGGAATGGGCTAAAGAAATTGTGAGTGCTGTGAAACAGAATAGCGGCAACCGTAGAAGCTATGCAGATGATGTAATTGCAGCAGGTTTTGACTCGGAGAGCGAGGCAAAGAGACTGCAGCAATACTATATAAATAAACTTAACGAGCAGCTTGAGGGGGGGGGTAATATTGTAGTCTTATTGCCGCTTGCCTCTGCTGAGATTTTATCTTATAGGAGGTGTGCAGCATGAAAACCCCAATTAAAGTAGCAGTTAGTATTAACAAATGTGACTCAGGAGGTCAAAAGAGTCTTGGATTAGGTTATTTGAGGAATCTAGATCCGAAGGTAGTTAAATTCCAACTAATTTGTGATGCAGACTCAAACAGTATTCCTTACGAAGAAGTAGAACGCCTTGGTGGAAAGGTTCATGTGGTTCCACCTTACCAAAAAATAGGCGCCCACATGAAAGCTTTGGAGAAGATATTCAGACAGGAACAATTTGATGTGCTGTTTGCAATGAACAACACCATGAATTTGTTCCCTCTCTACTTGGCCAAGAAGTGTGGTATCAAAGTAAGAATTAGCGAGAGCCTTTCAATGGCATCCAAACAGGAATGGAAGAAAACATTGACCAAACTTGTTCTCAAGCAGTTCTCTCATCTGTTTTGCAACTATTATGTGGCCTGTGGTGAGGATTGTGCTAGATTTCAGTTTGGCAACAAGGCTGTAGATACAGGAAAAGTTGAGATATTTAAGACATGTATTGATGCGAGAGCAAATACATTTGATCAAGAATTAAGAGATAAAACAAGGAGGGATTTTGAGTGGGATAATAAAACTGTCTATGGTTTCATCGGACGGTTTTCTCCACAAAAGAATCCATTATTCCTGATTGATGTTTTTCATGAAATAAAAAAGAAGAAAGAAGATGCACATTTTGTAATTATCGGAGCCGGGAGTTTGGAAACCCAGATGCTTCAGAGGATTGAAGAATACGGACTTAAAGACAGCGTCAGTTGGCTTGGTAGGCGTGAGGATATCAAACAGTTCTATAATGCTTTTGATGCTTTTATACTACCTAGCATTTACGAAGGCCTTCCTGTAGTAGGACTTGAATCACAGGCATCAGGATTGCCTGTATTTTTCTCGGATGCTATCACTAAGGAAGCATCGGTTTGCGAACTTGGTCACTTTATCAGCTTGAAACAGACGGCAGACGAGTGGGCAGACGTTATCATTAAAGAGACGGATAAAAACATACCAGCGAGAAAGGGCCATGAAGAAGACCTTATCAAAGGTGGGTACGATGCCGTTTCAGAGGCTAAGAGGTTAACAGATTACTGGCTGAAAGCTGTAGAAGAACAACAAAACCGATAATTGCAATGAATTATATAATAACAGGAGGTACGGGTTTCATAGGAACTCACCTCACCAATTTGATAAACGAAGTACATCCAGAAGCAAAAGTGTGGAATCTGGATATAGTAAAACCAGGGACACCAAACCCTGTAGTTAAGAATTACAAACCTGCTGTCCGTAATGGCGAGATATTAGGTTCAAATTATGTGGAGTGTGATGTGCGGAAACCAATAGAAGAACTACCATTTACACCAACCCAAGACGACGTTATTTTTAACTTTGCAGCTGTTCACCGTACCCCAGGACATGAAGATAAAGAGTATTTTGAAACAAATATCCGCGGTGCAGAGCATGTGACAGCTTTTGCAGAAAAATATGGTATCAGGAAAATAGTATTTACATCCAGTATTGCACCATACGGTGCTGCTGAGGAATTGAAAACGGAAGAAACTCTGCCAACTCCAAATACTGCTTATGGTACATCAAAACTGGTTGCTGAGAAGATACATATTGCATGGCAAAAAGGGAGTGCAGACAGGCAACTCCTGATTGTAAGACCTGGTGTAGTATTCGGAAAAGGAGAAAACGGGAATTTCTCTCGACTGTATTGGGGAATACGTAAACATACATTTGCATATCCGGGTAGAAAAGATACTATCAAAGCTTGTGTCTATGTAAAGGAACTTGTACGATTCATCCTATGGAACATAGAAGAGAATAAAACACCATATAGTATCTTTAACTGTACTTTTGAACCGGCATACACAATCGAACAGATTGTTAAGGCGATGAAAACAGTAACAGGATTAAAACAGAGCGTACCCTATATTCCAAACGCTATTATTATGCCTGCAGCATTTTGCGCCAAAATGGTGGGAAGCCCAATGGGAATATGTCCTGCCAGAGTTAAGAAACTACAGATATCAACAAATATCTCTGGCAAGAAGATGAAAGAAAGTGGCTATGTGTTCAAGTGGACATTTGAACAGGCTTTGGAAGATTGGTTCAATGACAATAATAAACAATGTTTAGAATAATTGAAAGAATATGATTCCATTTAACAAACCGTACTTTTCAGGTAGAGAACTGAAGTACATTGAAGAGGTGTGCCATTCAACAACCATGTCAGGAAATGGCCAGTTTACAAAGAAATGCCACCATTTCTTTGAAGAGAAATATGGCTTTAAGAAAGTGCTCCTCTGCACATCGGGCACAGATGCATTGGAAATGTGTGCCATGCTGTGTGACTTGAAACCCGAAGATGAAGTAATTGTACCATCCTATACGTTTGTATCAACAGCACTCGCTTTCCTGCGTGAAGGTGCAAAGGTGGTATTTGCAGACAGTGGGAAAGATAATCCCAATATCACATTGGCTGATATTGAACCATTGGTAACCTCCAAAACAAAGGTGATCGCTGTGGTACATTATGCAGGAGTAGCTTGCGATATGGATGCCATTATGCAATTTGCCAATGAAAGGGGTATCTTGGTAGTTGAAGATGCTGCTCATAGTGTGGATTCATATTATAAGGATAAGCCTCTTGGCGGTATTGGTCATTTGGGCGCATTCTCGTTCCATGAGACAAAAAATATCAGTAGTGGTGAAGGCGGTATGTTGGTAGTAAACGACGAACGTTTTATCCGACGTGCTGAGATTCTTTGGGAAAAAGGCACAAACCGTGCTGAGTTTTATCGTGGAATGGTCAATAAATACGGATGGTGCGATATGGGTAGCTCATTCTTGCCTTCTGAGTTCAATGCTGCTTATCTTTGGGCGCAGTTAGAGCAGATGGATGATATACAAGGCAAGCGCAAGCATATCTGGAATATGTATTATGAGGGGCTGAAAGGACAGATAGACTCTCAAATTGTTATTCCAGAATTACCGGAATACGCAACAAATAATGCACACATGTTTTACCTGCTGTGTCCCTCACTTGATTATCGTACAAAGTTGATGGGTTATTTGAAAGAAAAAGGAATTCAGACGACATTCCATTATCTGCCATTGCATTCAAGCGCGTATTATCATGATAAACATGATGGCAGAGAACTGCCTAACTGTGACAGGTATGGTGACACTCTGGTAAGACTTCCTTTGTTCTATGAACTGACAGATGAGGAAGTGAGGCATATTGTGGATGCTATTAGACAGTTTGTTTATAATGCTTGAGAATTTGGCGGTTTCTTAAATATAGGAAACCGTCAAGTCTAATGTCTTTCGTAATGCAGAATAACACAGTCTTATATTTCGAATTCTTAAAATATTGTCTTGATGTACATTCGCCTGTACCTAAGAACATCGATAAGATGGATTGGGGAGGACTATATGAATTTGCAGTGCAACAAGCTATATCTGCTATAGTTTTTTGCGGAATCGAAAGACATAATGGGAATACGACTGTGCCAAGAGAAATTGTGCTTAACTGGATTGCCGAGAGTGAACAGATAAAACAACAAAACCATCTGTTGAATAAGCGAACAAAGGAAATTGCGAATAAACTAAGGGAAGATGGCTTTGAGAGTTGCATATTGAAAGGCCAGGGAAATGCCATGCTTTATCCTAATCCTTTCTTAAGGATGCCTGGTGATATTGATGTGTGGGTGAGGACAAAAAGAGTGGGACAGAATAATAGACTCAGAGATAGTAAAAATGAAATAATAGCATACTCTAAAATAAACAATCCCAATTCTCATGCTGATATCATCCATGTGGACTATGGTAATTATGGAGGAGTAGAGGTGGAACTTCACTATTGGCCTACATATATGAATTCCCCGATTTATAATAAAAGATTACATAACTGGATAAGACAACAAGAAGAGCAAGTATTCAACAACAAGCAGATATTGCCAGATGGAGAGGAGATATATGTTCCTACAACGGAATTTAATTTAGTTTATCAGTTAAGCCACATGTACAAACATGTGGTAAGTGAAGGATTGGGGCTAAGACAAGTAATAGACTGTTATTATTTGTTAAAGTCCGACTTCAATATCAAAAAGTCGGAAATAGTTTCTACATTACAATATTTGGGTCTTTATAAATTTGCAGGGGCGATTATGTATATACTTCACAATATTCTAGGTCTAGAAGAGAAGTACTTGATTGTTTCTATAGATAAGAAAAGGGGCGAGTTCCTGTTAAGAGAGATTCTCAGAGGTGGGAATTTTGGGAAATATGATACAAAGGACTATATAGTAAAATGGAAGAATCCCGTGGGAAGTTGGCTAAGACATGATGTGCGGCTAGTGCGTTATTTTCCATCCGAAAGTCTTTGGGAACCTTTTTCGAGGATATACCAGCATTTTTGGAGATTGGCACATTGATGTATGGCATCACTTTATTTTGAGATTCAAAGAAAAAGGTCGGATAGATCTGATCGCATGGATAGTTGCGTGGCACCTGCGCAATTGCCTGGCTTTGTGCTATGTCATAATTATGATTGGGATGATAATGGTTATCATAATTGGTACTGTCTTCAGTAAGCGTCCGAACCTTGGGCCAAGTCTAATTTGGTTGAGATAAAATATTTTTCTAATTTTGCGCAAGATTTTATTCTCTA